>QMCE01000267.1_pt1 | contig 39655 bp, 35 predicted proteins | sample 1821851 | NCBI WGS metagenome assembly QMCE01 (sample SAMN09453174, study PRJNA476694) | Termite gut metagenome, whole genome shotgun sequencing project. | isolation source: worker | host: Odontotermes sp. | place: South Africa:Pretoria | collected 2016-01-28 | reverse complement strand
CCCCACTACTTCCTCATTTCACGGCGTGTCATAAAGTCGCTCACCCACTGCCATGCGAGCATGGCGTGGATTCGGACTTTTGACACTGTAACCATAATATCATAAAATGCGGAGCAGTCCGCAGTATCATAAAAAGGGGAGTATGGTCGTTGTCGGATATATTTTGGGGATTGATTGCCTCGTTGGGCGAAAGAAACATAATAAAGAACGAACCCCTTTTCAGGCATACGTCGTTCCGCATTGGCGGTCCGGCGGATTACTACGTTACGCCTAGGGACGAGAAGGGGTTAAGGGACGTGTTGAGTGTGGCGCACGAATGGGAGACGCCCGTCTACGTCATAGGCAATGGAAGCAACGTGCTGTTCGGGGACGGGGGATATCGGGGAATCGTGGTTCAGATAGGCAAGGAAATGGGCCAAATGGAGTGGGGGGACGACAACGTCGTGACGGTTGGTGCGGGTGCGCCTTTATCGACTCTGGCGCAGAACGTCGCCCAAAAAGGGTGGAAGGGATTTGAGTTTGCCGGAGGCATACCGGGGAGCGTGGGTGGTGCGGTCGTAATGAACGCCGGCGCATATGGAGGGGAGATTAAGGACGTCCTGCAATCCGTTAGGGCCATAAGCCTTAAGGGGGAGGACGAGTCGTTCACCATAGAAGAGATGGCGATGGGTTATCGAACCAGCGTCGTGCAGCAAAGGGGCAGTATTGTAACATCCGCAACCTTTCAATTTGAGGGGGGGGATGCGGAAGAAATTCTTGCGAAAATGAAGGAATTGAACGCAAGGAGGAGGGAAAAGCAGCCCTTGGAGTACCCCAGTGCGGGCAGTACGTTCAAACGTCCCGAAGGGCATTATGCGGCTCGCTTAATCGAGGATGCGGGGCTCAAGGGGTATCGCGAGGGGGACGCGATGGTTTCTGACAAACATGCGGGTTTCGTGGTCAACGTGGGAAACGCCACGGCGAAGGAAGTCCTTTCCGTCATGAAGCGCGTACGGGAGGAAGTATTACGGAAGTTCGGCGTCGCATTGGAGCCGGAGGTACGCGTCGTGGGTGAAATATGAAGGATGTGCATAGGAGAATGGGATGAGGTTCATAATTGTTACGGGAATGTCTGGTGCGGGGAAAAGCTCGGTGCTTAGGATGTTGGAAGACGTGGGGTATTTTTGCGTGGACAATTTGCCCATCCCCCTGATACCCAAATTCGTAAAACTCTGTCTGGAATCCAAGGAGGATTTCGAGAAGATTGCCCTAGGCGTCGACATACGGAGCGGGAGTTCCCTTATGGAGATGGATCGGATTCTGGAAAACTTACAGAGGCAGGGACGTTCCTATGAGATTCTATTCCTGGACGCCGGTACGGATTGTCTGGTGAAGCGGTTCAAGGAGACCAGACGTACACACCCGTTGGCGAGTATGGGGCGGATCGAGAGCGGAATAGAGGCGGAACGCTCGGAGATGATATTTCTGAAGGAAAGGGCGAACCACACGATAGATACAACTGACATGCTGATTCGGGATTTGCAGCGGGAGATTGACGACATCTTGTTGGAGGGAGGAAGCCAAGGGCGTTTTCAGGTCACCATGCTGTCCTTTGGGTACAAATACGGGCTGCCCCTTGACGCCGACTTGGTATTTGACGTGAGGTTCTTGCCGAACCCCTATTATATAGAGGGGTTGAGGGAGAAGACGGGCAATGACGGCGAGGTGTACGAGTACGTGATGGGTTCCCCCGCCGCCAACCAATTTTTGACTCGTTGCGCGGACTTGTTGAAGTTCTTAATCCCCAATTACGTGACGGAGGGTAAGAACCAACTGGTGGTCGGCGTCGGATGTACGGGGGGCAAACACCGTTCCGTTGCCATTGTCAATGCGATGGCGAAGGCGTTGGAAGGGGAGGAATACACCGTCAAACGGGTGCATCGAGAGATATTGTAGAATGGGTTGCGTTCAGGCGTAAGGTTGGAACGGCAACCGGAGTGGGCGCGTTCGCCAAGGCAAGGGCGGGAAGGATGGCGCATTATGTCGTTCTCGAGGGACGTAAAAGAGGAATTGTCGAGGCATATAAGCGACGCAAGGCATTGCAGGATTGCCGAGATGGCGGCAATTATTGGGACTTGCGGGGAGCTTGGCGCATCGGCTGGCGGAAGGGTTTTTCTAAAAGTAGTCACGGATAACTTGACAGTGGCGAAGAAATATTATATTTTAATAAGGAAAACCTTCGATTCGGAGATAGAGGTGGCCATCAAGCGAAGAAAGGGCGGGAACCGTTCCTATTCCGTCCACGTGAGCCGCGAGAAGGACGTGAAGACGATACTGGGGGCGGTGAAGCGGATGGATGACGAGGGGGCGCTGATGCCGGCCGACACCCTCGTCAATGGATTGGTGATTCAAAACACGTGTTGCAAGAGGGCTTTCGTACGGGGAGCGTTCTTATCGTGTGGCTCCATAACGGCGCCATCCAAGGCGTACCATCTGGAAATGGCGTTGGCCAGTAGACAGAAGGCGGACGAGATGTGCGGCATACTGCGCGCGTTCGAGGTGGAGGCCAAAATCGTGGAACGCAAGAAGCATTACGTGGCGTACGTCAAGGAGGGGGAGCAGATTGTCGAGTTGCTGAATGTAATGGAGGCGCACGTTGCCTTGATGGATTTGGAGAATGTGAGGATTTTGAAGGAAGTGCGCAATTCCGTCAACCGTCAAGTGAATTGTGAAATGGCCAACATACATAAGACGGTGACGGCGGCGACGAGGCAAGTGAACGACATCCAGTTTATTCGCGATTCCGTTGGGCTTGACGAACTTCCGGACAATTTGAGGATGGTGGCGGAACTGCGCATGGAGCATTCCGAGGCGTCGCTTAAGGAGTTGGGGGCCATGCACGACCCCCCCATTGGGAAATCCGGCGTCAACCACAAGTTGAGGAAGATAAGCGAGATGGCGGACCGCCTAAGGAAGTGATAGGGGATAAAAAGTCTCGCAAGGACTAAGCGGAGTAAAAGGAGGAAGAGGGATGATATCGAAAAAGATCCACATCAAAATTGCCGAGGGGTTGGAAGCAAGGCCGGTGGCGGTGTTGGTACAAGTCGCCAGCCAGTACGCCAGCCATATTGAGGTGGAGTACAAGGAGAAGAGGATTAACGCCAAAAGCATCATGGGCATGATGTCGCTGTGTCTGGCCAAGGGTGAGGAAGTGACGATTACCGCCGACGGGACGGACGAGGAGGCGGCCATGGAGAATCTGGAAAAATACTTGAGTGCCCAATGAAGGGACGTAACGGTTCCATGGGAAGGGATAGGGGATGAGCTTCACACATTTACACGTCCATACGGAGTACAGTTTGCTGGACGGTTCGAGTAAGATAAAGGAGATAGCGAAGAGGGCCAAGGAACTGGGGATGGACGCCTTGGCGATAACGGACCACGGAGTAATGTACGGGGTGGTGGACTTCTATCGGGCCGCTAAAAAGGAAGGCGTCAAGCCCATTTTGGGGTGTGAAGTGTACGTCGCCCCCGGCTCGCGTTATGACAGGGAGGTCGGCCATTCGGATGACCGGTATTACCACCTGGTCCTGTTGGCGGAGAACCAACAGGGTTACCAAAACCTAATGAAGATTGTATCCAAGGGTTTTACGGAAGGATTTTATTATAGACCAAGAGTGGATTACGAGGTTCTAAGGGAATATTCAGAAGGCGTCATCGCATTGAGCGCGTGTTTGGCGGGCATAGTGGCGACGCATCTAAGAAGGGGCGATTACGAGGGGGCGAAGCGGGAGGCGTGCACCCTGCGGGACATCTTTGGGGAGGATGACTTCTTTCTGGAGTTACAGGATCACGGAATTGCCGAACAACAGACGGTGAACCAAGGCTTGCTCCGCATGAGTGGCGAGACGGGCATCCCGTTGGTTGCGACGAACGACAGCCATTACACGTACGAGGCCGACGTGCAGGCCCACGACGTCCTATTGTGCATCCAGACGCAGAAGAAGGTGGACGACGAGGACAGAATGCGTTACGAGGGAGGGCAGTACTACCTCAAATCGCCCGAGGAGATGAAGGCGCTCTTTCCCTATGCACTGCAAGCGATTGAGAATACGGGGCGAATTGCCGACAGGTGTAACGTGGAGATTGTGTTTGGCGAGTACAAATTACCCGCCTACGACGTGCCGAAGCCCTATACGTCGGCGGAATACCTGCGTAAATTGTGCGGGGAGGGATTGCGGGAGCGTTACGAGGGGGTGGCGGTACATGACGACGACGGGGAAGGACGGCCGACGTGGGAGGAGTTGCGGGAAAGGCTGGAGTATGAGATTAAGACGATTGAGGACATGGGGTTCGTGGATTATTTCCTCATCGTTTGGGACTTCATTAAGTTTGCCAAGGACAATGGCGTCATCGTGGGGCCGGGAAGGGGTTCGGCGGCGGGGAGCGTCGTGTCATACTGCCTTAAGATTACGGATATCGAGCCGATTCGGTACGGTCTGCTCTTTGAGAGGTTCTTGAACCCGGAGCGGCAGACGATGCCCGACATCGACATTGACTTCTGCTATGAGCGGCGGCAGGAAGTGATTGACTACGTGGTGGAGAAGTATGGGAAGGAACGGGTCGTGCAAATCGTCACGTTTGGGACGATGGCGGCAAGGGCGGTCATTCGGGACGTGGGGCGGGCGTTGGACTTGCCTTACGCGTACGTGGACGTCATCGCCAAGATGATTCCAACCGACATTGGCATAACGATAGAGAAGGCGTTGAAGGGGTCGGACCTGAAGAAACTCTACCAAGAGGACGAGCAGGCGAAGAAGTTGATTGACATGGCCAAGCGTTTGGAGGGTTTGCCCAGGCACACGTCCATGCATGCGGCCGGCGTCGTCATCAGCAAGGAGGCGGTGGATGAGTACGTGCCGCTTTCGAAGGCTTCGGACGACACCATCACCACCCAGTTCACCATGACGACGCTGGAGGAGTTGGGGTTGCTTAAAATGGACTTCTTGGGACTCCGTACCCTTACGGTCATACAGGATGCGGAACGTCTGGCGGGAATCTCCATGGACGACGTAGGCTTTGAGGATGAAAAGGTGTACGCGTTGATTGGCTCGGGTAAGACGGAAGGGGTGTTCCAATTGGAAAGCGCGGGCATGAAGAGCTTCATGAAGGAGCTGAGGCCCGAGAGCCTGGAGGACGTCATCGCCGGCATATCCCTATACCGTCCGGGACCAATGGACTTCATACCCAAATACGTCAAGGGGAAGAACAGCGACCAAGACGCGATACGTTACGATTGTCCGCAGTTGGAGCCCATCCTCAAACCGACTTACGGTTGCATCGTCTATCAAGAGCAGGTCATGCAGATTGTTCGGGATTTGGCCGGTTACAGTTATGGCAGGAGCGACCTCGTAAGGAGGGCGATGTCGAAGAAAAAGGTCGACGTCATGGAAAGGGAGCGGAAGAACTTCGTCTACGGCAACGAGGAGGAAGGGGTGCGGGGCTGTGTTGCGAACGGGATTGACGAAAAGGTGGCCCAGCACATATTTGACGAGATGGAGGATTTTGCAAAGTACGCCTTCAACAAGTCCCATGCGGCGGCTTATGCGGTCATCGCCTACCAAACGGCCTACTTGAAGCAGTACCACCCGGTTGCGTTCATGGCGGCGCTGCTCAACTCCGTCATGCACAGCACGGTCAAGGTGTCGGAGTACATCATGTGCCTTAGGCAGATGGGCATCCGCCTGTTGCCGCCGGACGTCAACGAGGGGTATGGTGACTTTACGGCGACGAGCCAAGGCATACGGTATGGGATGTCGGCCATACGGGGCATTGGCAAGCCGATTATCGACGGCATCGTGGAAGAGAGGGAGAGGGGCGGCCCCTTCACCTCCCTCAAGGACTTCATCGTAAGGCTTTCGGGTACGTTGATGAACAAGCGCGCCATTGAGAACCTCGTCAAGGCCGGGGCGATGGACGAGTTGGAGGGGACGAGACGCCAGAAGGTGGAAGTGTACGCGGACATTGTGGACGAGGTAAACCGCGACAAGAAGCAAGGGTTTGCGGGGCAAGTCTCCCTGTTCGACTTGTTGGAGTCGGAAGAGGACAAGCCCCCGGAAGTGGACTTCCCCCCGGTGGGGGAGTACGACAAGGAAGGGTTGTTGGCTTTTGAAAAAGAGATGTTGGGCGTATACATAAGCGGACACCCCTTGGAAGAATATGAGGAAATATGGAGCAAGCGCACGACGAAGAGGACGACGGACTTCCAGCCGGACGAGGATGGGGGAGGGGTGTCGGTAGAGGACGGGAAATGGGAGACGATAGGCGGCATGGTGGTGGAGCGCACCATCAAGACTACGCGGACCAATGCGACGATGGCCTTTGTCACGGTGGAGGATTTGGTGGGGACGGTCGAGGTGATTGTGTTCCCGAGGGATTATGACAAATACCGCAACGTATTGGTGGAGGACGCCAAGCTGTTTATCCGCGGGAAGGTGAGCGTGGAGGAGGACAAGCCCGCCAAACTGATTCTGCAGGAGATGACGTTGCTGAGCGACGTGGTCAAGGAGGTGTGGGTACGTTTTAACAGCAAGGACGTATTTATAGAAAATGAGAAGAAAATATACGGAATTTTGAGTGAATCTGACGGAAAAGACGAGGTTGTCATTTATTTGACGGGTGAGAATGCACGAAAAAAACTCCCTCCCAACTATGGAGTCGTTGCAGATGGCGTATTATTGGGACGTTTACGGGACGAATTTGGTGATGAAAATGTGCGAGTGAGGGAAAAGAGTATTGATAAATCGGTTAAAAAGAGGTAAACTATACACGGAACCCTTACATTCAAAGACGGAGGTGTTGACATGGGGATAAAGACAATAGGAGTATTGACGAGCGGAGGGGACGCCCCTGGAATGAACGCGGCCATTCGCGCCGTCGTTCGGACGGGCCTTGCCAATGGGCTTACGGTGAAAGGCATTCGTAGGGGTTATCTGGGGTTGATGGAGGAAGACATTATTCCGATGGGTACCATGGACGTCTCGGACATTGTACAAAAGGGAGGCACCATACTATATACGGCGCGCTGCAAGGATTTCAAGACTCCGGAGGGAGTCGCAAAAGGGGCAGAAATGTGTCGCAAGCACGGCATCGACGGCCTCGTGGTCATTGGCGGGGACGGGTCGTTTCGCGGCGCGAGGGATTTGGCGGGCGAAGGCATCCGCACCATTGCGATTCCGGGAACGATTGACCTCGACATCGCCTGCACGGAATACACGATAGGGTTTGACACGGCGGTCAATACGGCAATGGAGGCGGCGGACAGGATTCGGGACACGTCCGAATCGCATGAGAGGGTTAGCATTATTGAGGTGATGGGTCGTTCGGCCGGATATATCGCGTTGTGGTGCGGCATCTCCAGCGGTGCGGAGTACGTGTTGCTCCCAGAACGCTATGACAATAACGAGAAAAGGATCATCGATAAAATTGTAACGAAAAGGAAGATAGGGAAGAAGCACCACATCATCATCAATGCGGAAGGCATTGGCGATTCCCACGGCATGGCGAAGAGGATTGAGGAAGGGACGGGAATTGAGACGAGGGCGACCGTAATCGGACACATCCAACGGGGGGGGAATCCCTCTTGCAAGGACAGGGTCTACGCTTCCGCAATGGGTGCCATGGCGGTGGACCTCCTGTGCGCGGGGAAGTCGAACCGCGTCGTCGGGTATCGGGACGGCAAGTTCACGAACTTTGACATTGGTGAAGCACTGGATATGAAGAAGGACATCGACGAGCACATGTACAGCCTGACGGTGAAGCTGACAAGGTGAGGCTTGTCGGTCATAACTCGTTTCCCCCTAACAGCGTATTTGGCTTCATCCGCCTTACGATTGCCATTGGGACGGCGGACAGGCATATGGTGAAGGCGGCGCCCACTGACGCCATCTTGATATATGTGTAGCGATGCAGGATTTCAAGATACATGTCCCTAACTGAGGGAGTCGAATGGGCGGTGCTTGCCATCGAGAAAAAGTGGCAGGTGATACAGGCCAAAAGGAGCGCCGCCACTACCTTAATCACGTTCTCTACCAAGAGGACGGCCAGCAAGTCCTTGGTAGAAGCGCCATTGGCGTATAGCGTTCCGTATTCGGACAATTGGTTTAGGATACCGGCCAACTGGGTACACATCATGACGATGAACGTGGTAACCATAATCATGCCGAACAATTGCATTGCATATGTCGTGACCTTGCTGTTTGCCTTGGCTATCTCGTCAAACGTGGCCCTCGCCGTACCCAGATGAATCGTGAGTCCGTGCTTGTCGGCCACTTCCTTTAGTTTACGTTCTGCTTGTTCAAAGGATGTCTCATGGGACAAACTGTAGGCCATTGTAAGTGATGAAGCGTCTTCTCTACTAATGCAAACCACCATATTGTCCAAGGGAACCGTCGTAATGGCGTTCAAAGTCTCGGTACGGAACAGGGCGGATTCCGCCATCCATCTGGTTCCTTTTTGTAGAATACCTTTTACACAATATCGGAGAAACATCCTCCCCGCTCCATCTTTTATGTCATAGGTGGTACCAATTGGAATATGGGAGAAATTACTCCCTAAGTAAATGTATAATAAATGATAATCCTCGTCTGGTATGTTCGTAATTTCTGTTCCCTTTGCAAGGGGCAACTTCCCCATGGGAAGCAACGTCTCATTCATAACCAATACTTCCACGTAGCGTCCGGTATCTGACCGTGTAGCGAGAGTCGTGCCATATCTTTCTTGTACTTTTGCTAGTTCCTCCAACTCGCCGTAATCCACGCCTCCGTAGACAAAACCTCCAATTGCCTTTATTTCGTTCGATTTGCTGGCTTCTCTACAGAATCGTAGCATGGCTTGGTCTATTTCTTCGTTTCTGTGTCTGACGTCTATATTAAGTATTCCCGTCCCTCTAATTCCCTCTTGCAGGACGTCGTCCATGGAGCGTTCCCCGTGCTGGGTCAAGTCATATGCATACGAGGATATCCCAATTAGGACGAACGTACCGATGCACAGAATCAACGAGATAGGAAGCCCTTAAAATTTCTCGATATTGAGTTGGCGGAAAAACTATAAATTGTTTTGAGTTTCATACCCACCTCTTCACTCTATGTAGAGTACGCAAGCCGTTTGTTACGGTCAATGCTTTTCGTTCAGTATGCCGTCTTCCAACCTTAAGATTCTATTTGCCCTCTTTGCCACGTTCTCATCATGGGTCACCACGATAATCGTCTTACCCTCTTGATTAATGAGTTCCAGACAGTCCATAATGTCGCTCCCTGTTTTTTGGTCCAAGGCCCCCGTTGGTTCGTCCGCCAGAATAATGTCGTTGCCGGACGCCAGCGCCCGCGCTATGGCGCACCTCTGCTGCTGTCCGCCGGAGATGTGGCTGGGCAGTTCCTTCGCCTTGTCCGCAATCCCCATCCGTTCTAAGTTTTCCATTACGATGCGCCGTCTTTCCTTCTTCGGCATGTTCTTTATCTTCAATGGAATCTCCACGTTTTCATATACCGTGTAGCGGTTCATCAAGGCGAAATACTGGAATACAAAACTGACGTGGTTTTTGCGGAATCGGTTTAGGGAAGCGCCGTTTAGTGCGTGTACCGCCGTATCGTCGTAGTAATAACTTCCCTCCGTCAACGAGTCCATACAGCCAATGATGTTAAGCAACGTGGACTTGCCCGAACCCGACGTTCCCATAATGGCGATAAATTCCCCATCCCCAATGGTCAATGAAACGTCGTTAAGCGCCTTGTTGTCCACACTTCCGGACGTGTAGATTTTTGTTACGTGGTCAAGTGCAATCATAATTCATTTCCCCCTAACAATGTATTTGGATTCATCCTCCTTAAGATTACCATAGGAACGGCGGACAGACATATGGTGAATGCGACGCCCACCAACGCCATCTTGATATAGGTATACCGATACAGGATTTCAAGATACATATCCCCAACCGTGGGTGTGACTTGGGCGTTGACGATGCTCAAAGTCAAGAAGACATGACAGAGGATACTCGCTAATAAAAACGCCGCCACTACCTTGATTATGTTCTCCACCAAGAGAATGCCTAATAAGTCTCCGGTAGAAGCACCATTGGCGTAGAGTGTTCCATACTCGGACAAATGGTTCAGCATACCGGCCAGCTGGGTACACATCATAACGACGAACGTAGTAACCATAATCATGCCAAACAACTGCATCGCATATGACGTAATCTTGCCGTTTGCCTTGGCTATCTCGTCAAACGTGGCTCTCGCCGTACCCAGGTGAATCGTAAGTCCATGTTTGGCGGCTACTTCCTTTAGTTTTTGTTCCGCTTGCTCAAAAGTTGCGCCGTCCGACAAACTGTAAGTCCACGTGGGTGTCGCGTAATCATCTTTTGCAATACAAATCACCATATTGTCTAATGGAACTGTCGTAATTGCATTTAGTGTTTCGGTACGGAACAGAACGTCTTCCGACATCCACCTTGCGCCCTTTTGCAGGATGCCCTTCACACAATACCGAAGAAACAGCTTCCCGGTATCATCATTTTTTATGTCGTAGGTAGTACCAATCGGAATGTGGGAAAAATTACTTCCCAAGTAGACATAAAGCTCATGGTAATCCCCTTCATCGGACATGCTCGTAATCTCCATTCCCTCTGCAAGAGGTAACTTCACTAAGGGAAGCAATGAGGAATTCATAACCAATACTTCCACGTTATTAATGTAGTCAATAAGAGTTGCACCATGCTTTTTTTGTACGTCACTCAACTCTTTCAACTCTCTGTAATCCACACCGGCATAGCTGTAATTTCCGATTGATTTCAACTCCTCCAACTCATTGGCTTCTCGACAAAATCGATATGCAGACTCAATCATTTTTTCATCATAATGGTCATCTTCAATGCTAAGTGTTCCCGTCCCCTCGACGCCCTCTTGCAATATGTCATCCACCGAACGCTCCCCATATCGAGTTAAGTCATATGCATAAGAAGATACTCCAATTAAGACAAATGAACCAATGCATAGAATTAATGAGGAAATAAAGCTCTTAAAGCTTCTTGCTATTGAATCAGCAGAAAAACCATATATTGTCCTGCATTTCATGTCCATCCCCTATCTCCGAATCTCTTTGATCGGACTGATTTTAGCGATTTGAATCATTGGTACCAACAATGTTGCCAATACGCATCCCAACATCCCTAGCAAGAGGTATATCACATCTCGAAACACATGTATTCCACTTAATTCCACGTTTTGACCCAATTGTTGGTAAATTTCTTGTATGATGAGTGAGATGCACATGGAACCGATCGCCAAGCGTAACAACTCTCCTAAAACCATTCCTCCTATATGGAACATGCTTCCACCCAATGCTTTTCGGATTGCAAACTCTTTTTTTCTTTTCTTAATCCAAATATTCGAGATTACGATGCAATTGACTAATCCGAAGGCCAATAAAACTTGTACAATCCGTTGGTTCATCTTGGCCAGCATTTCCCCCGTCTCATTGTCTGTGCCGTCAAATGTCTCCTCGATGCTCCTGTAGTCAGCCTCCAAATGGGTCTCCATCCATTGGTAAAAAGCTTCTATGGATTCTTCGGCGTCTGTTTGGTTGGTTGCATATTGCAAGGCGTCTTCGTGCTGAATGCTGGTAAGTTGTTCTACAAATTTGTATTGTAAAGCGTCATGCATGCAGTCGTAGAACAATAAGATGCGTTCATCCACGTTGCTTGACGTGTCGTCCTCCAATACTCCGATCACTTGATACCATTCTCCCTCTATTTTCAGGGACTTGGCACCGTCAATCATCTCCGCATATTCGGTCAGGCCACTGCCAATAAGAGTAATCAACCTTCCCTCCTTAAGTTCTGCTGGAGTTGGATATCTTCCGCTTCGTAGAGCAACCGGAATGTCCTCCATCCACTTCAAATAAACCGTACTTCCCCTTTGTGTAAAGCTGGCTCCACATTGAACGCCAAATCCCTGTAATTCCACATTCCCCTTTTTAATGTTCAGATTATTGATTGTCTCCGAAGGATTGACTTCCCGAGGGACGTTCGTCCATTCGTCTAGCGGAACGCACTCCATGGGGATGGTTATTTTGTAGGCGTTTCCTTTTTTTGCGTTGCTTGCCATGTTTACTTTATGTACGATGTTCAGTCCATTCATGATAAGTAAGAAGCACAAGCTGAATGAAATCAATAACAATACGGATGTGAAAATGTCTCGCAAAAGCAACTTGCCTTTCATTCTCTGATATGCGTTATGTACCATTAATGCTCGCCTCCATAATCTTGAACGGGTGACTCCGGTCTGGAAATTAAATTTTTGGACAGGAGTCACCCGTCACATTACTGCTGCGGCTTCAGGGAAATGTTATAGTGCCTATACCTAATTCTCTGTTGCCAGACAAGTTACAGACTATCGCTACATTCTCTTGGAACACCATCGTACTTAATAGTTGTTGTGACCTTTTTGGCGCGAGAGAATACATTGTTTGTCACAGATTTTGACTTGTGCCTATGGTTCAACGTGTAGTTACTTAGGGCATTTGATTTCTCCCCATCGGTTCCAACTGAAACACTTGCGGTAACCCAATCCCGCTCTCTTCCTATCAACTCACCCTTTCCGAGCCAAATGTTTCCCAAAAGCAGGGTTCCTTTATCGATGGTGGCATATCCATGTACTACGGCGTTGACGTTTGGCACAGAGATGTTACACGTTGCCGCCAACGCGCCCATTCCCGACAATCCCATAATCCCCACGAGTACCAGTGCAAACACTGTCCTTTTTCCCTTCATCGTCCTATTCCTCATATTCATCACCTGTGGCTTTCGCCATCCTTTCTGATTTTGCTTTCATTTGACGCATGTTAGCCAATGCTAACGCCATTTTAGTTATTACGCTTTTTAGCGTCATGTCGGTAAGTTGCAAAGAATTCAATAATGTGTTACAATGAATGTGTCCGCATAATGCCGTCTGCCACGACGTGGCAGGAGTTCCCCAACTTGGTATTATGTGGACGTTTTGACTACCCTCATACACATCCCCTCTTTACGAATTGTTTATTGCAAAAGCGCGTTTTTATACGTGCAAGCAACCATATGTAAATGTTTTCATACATCAAGTCATGACAAGGATTTACTAACTGTATCACAAGCATCCACTCACAGTAAAAGTAAACGCCGAATAGTGTAATCATTAATTTACAATATACATCATGGATTAAGGTTTGTCAACAATAAATACAAGAAAATAACTATTTATGATGAATCATCCATATGGACGTCGCATTTATGAATCAATGCAATATTCCGATTTGCTTTGCTTTCGAAATGGCGTCCATTGCGTTATTCACGCCAAGCTTTTGATAAGCGATTGCCGTATAGGATTTGACCGTATTGATGCTGATACCCATAATCTCAGTAATCTCAGCGTTGTTATGTCCTTTTTCCAAAAGCTCAAGGATAAGGGTTTGACGCGGAGACAGCTTGATTGGCTTGCGCTCCCAGCCATGAGTCAATCCCTTAAAGCGTTTGGACTGTTCGTATGTGGCAATGTATACCTTTCTGACATATTGGTCGAACAGGGTGGGATCCGTTGACGTGCGCCCACTTCTATTCCTTTTTATGACGGATTTCATAACGGGCAATATGGCTTTCCCTTCATTGGCGACGACGCGTATATAATAATGCGGGTATAACGTATGGAGTACGACGCGAAGCCTTTCCGCCGCTTCCTTTTTCTTGCCCATACCCCATTCCGTAAGCGAGATAAGGACGTCCGCCTCCGCGGCGTCGGTCAATCTGTCAAAATCCTTCGCAACCGATTTTATCCTTTCAAGGATATCCAATGCCTTATCGCCCTCGTTAAGAACGATATGGCTTCTTGCCGTAGTGAAATTCTGAAGTATCTTATATAAATAACCAAACTCGGAGTCCTTTGCGGCGTAACTGCCAAGCCATTCCCTCGCTGTTTTTACATTGCCGTCCCATAGTTTTGTTCTGGCTTCATAAGCGAGGAAATTCTTCCTGTAGCAAAGTGCGTTATGGTTCTCGAAATATGCTTTGGCAAGAGACGTGAATTCTTCATATTTCTTCCGGTCATTCTTTAGCAGCGCCGTCTCGGCAAGCATAATGTAAATTCCAAATCCCGTGGTGATGTTGCCGTCATCAGTCAAAAGGCTTTCACCATGAAGCAGTTTTTCGTTTGCTTCATCCAGCCTATTTTGCTCCAGATAAATCCCAGCCTCCATACCACACGCCGCATCGCGGAGGTTGTGCAGCGGCATGCTGACGGTTTCCGTATCCGTATGTGCGAGTTCGTATAAGTCCCTTACTCCCTTGTGAAGGAAGGGAAGCTGTAGACAACCCGTCCTGCTGACAGTCATCACGAAGTCGTCGGTTATTTCAGAAGCCCCATGGTTGACAAAATCCAGATATTCCAATACTCCGATTCGGTAATCCATAACGGAGTAGGTTAAAACAAAGTTTACCCATTGCGGGTTATCGGCCATAATCGCGTCTAGATGCGAATGGAGTTTGTCGCAGTTATATATAAACTCTTTGCTGTTTCCCGTCAAGAAGTAAAAGGTTTGTTTTGACAAATAAATGGCGGGTACCTTGTCACAGATTGGTTCCGGCACGTCGTTGAAATCAACGATGTTTGACAGTTCAATATATCTGTCAAAATCCAGGTTGCTGGTCTGTAGGAACAAAATAAGCGCCTTCTCGATTAATATAGAGTTGCCACTTTCAAAAGCGTATCTGTGTACTTCGTTGATATTGTCTTTTTGCATATAGTATTCAACCACAGATTTATAAGCGTCAACGACTTCCACTCCATTTTCCTTGATTTTTTCACGCATGAACTCCAAAAACAACGGATTGTAAAAGTATATCCCGTCAGCAAAGGATATGCTTGCATTTTTTCTAACCAGCGCATCCAGTATATCCTTGCAGTTCTTTTGGCCGGTTAAGGATTCACAAAGCTCGAGCGTGAATTTGTTGAGAATTGTTGTTTTAAGAAGAAATTCCCTATCGGCCTCGTCTAGGTGGCCCCATAAGTTTTTTTCATAATAATCCTTACACAGGAGTATGAACTCGTCGGAGTTTTTGTTTATCACGCCATTCTCCGCCATAATCCGCAATAAGGCTGCCTGCCCCTCGGTATACGACCGGATGGACGTTGATTCGGATTCCGTAATAAACAATTCGTGTGCGGAAAAGTATTCCCTTACCTCGGCGTCGCGAAAGGCAAGCTCGCGCATGCCGATGTGGCAGAATTTGGAGCTGGCTTTCAGCATTTCAAACGAAGCGGGTTCCTCGGCCCTGCTTAAAAAAAACATCGTTATATTTTGCGGCATTCTTTTCAGTATAAAGGGAAGGGTTCTCTTTATTTCACCATCCGTTATCATATGAAAATCATCCAAAATAAAAACAAGCTTTTCTCCCCCGAATAATCCCCTTGTAAGAAAATCCACAGTACATTCCACGGGAGCGTCGTTAAAAGCGGAGGAGTATATGATGTTGGAGAATTCCTCATTCTTACCCCTTGGTAAAAGTGACAGCAACGATATGCACCACACCCTGTAAAATTGGACGAGCGTGTTGTCATATTCGTCAAACAAGTACCAGAAAGCCGACTGCTTGACGGATTCCGCCCATAGCATTACGGAAACCGTTTTCCCGTAACCTCCCGGCGCATATAGATAGACCGCCTGTTTTTTGGCGGCAGTATGAATGACCTTCATTAATTCACTGCGCTTGGCGTACGTCTCCGGTAAGGAAACGGGAGGATTGATGTTGTAGTTCATGTTTGCGACCACATCCTTGTCTTGGTTTTATAGCGCCATCCTAACATACAAATCACATACTGTCAACTCGAATCGAGCCCATCACATACTTTAATATGGAAAATGGAAAAAATTTAAAATCATATATTGCATACTAGTGTACTACCATGTTTTTGCCAAGTGACCTACAATTCGACTTATATGAGCTTAGGAGGGCAATGATGAGACGTAATATTTTCAAAAGCAAAAAGAAACATGTCCTTATCATGCAGATTATCACAACGGCAACGTCATTTTTGTTGCTTGAGATTTTTTCATTTGTTTTTGTGAGGGACATGACGAGCAAACATTTGGCAAAGATTGCTGGTGAAACGTTGGTTTCCTTGCAGAGGCAAATTGAATCCGACCTGAAGGAGCCATATACCGCACTCGGAAACTTCTCGGAAACCATACGCAGGAGCATCATAAATGCGGGTGATGACGTTGATTTGGAAGGGTATTTTCGAGATTTGTCCAGTTACCTGAAAGAAACCAGCTCGGAGATTTCCAGCATGAACGGTTTTTATGGCTATTTTGAAAGCTTGCCGGATGGGGCGCGGTTTATCAACGGCATTAATTGGACGCCTCCCGACGACTTTGATGCGACGGAACGGGCTTGGTACAAGCTTGCCGTGAACGAGGGGGGTGAAATCGTACAGACCCAGCCTTATGTGGATGCGATAACGGGCGAGGTCGTGCTGACGTACGCAAGATGTCTATACGATGACGAGGGGGCGCGCATCGGGGTTGTCGCACTTGACGTACGGCTCAGCATTATCGGGGACTACGTCGTCGATACCTCCGGCGACCAAAACGGTTATGGAATGCTGATGTCGCCCGACTTGACCATACTTGCCCACGCCAACCAGGCTTTTGTGGGGAATAACCTGGTAAGCAGCGACCTTGTCCCCATCCATGTTTTTTCGGACAGGTTGTTGGCGGGCGACAACATTTACGATGAGGATATGACGAGCTACAGGGACGAGTCCGCCTTAGTCTTTTCCCGAAAGCTGCAAGACGGTCTTACCGTGGCCATCGTTATACCGAAGGGATCGTATTACCGGGATTTCACGGAAATGGCCTGGATCATGACGGCCATTACGCTTATTCTGGCGGCAACCGTCATCTTCTTCTTAATCCGCATTAACACCCAAAGGGAGAAGTCGGAACTGGAAAACGAGCATAAAACAATATTCTTGGCGAACATGAGCCATGAAATCCGCACGCCGATGACGGCCATTATCGGCATGACGTCGCTCGGTAAAACTTCCCCATCCACGGAACGCAAGGACTATTGCTTCACGAGGATTGAGGAAGCGGGGCAGCACCTCCTCGGGGTGATAAACGACGTCCTTGACATGTCAAAAATCTCCTCGAATAAATTGGAGCTTACGTCGGAACCGTTTAACTTTGAACGGATGCTTAAGCGGGTGGTGGATTTTTCCGCATTCAATGCGGGAAGAAAACACCAGACTCTTAAGGTTTATATCGACGGAAACATTCCACACACCGTTATTGGTGACGGCCAGAGAATCGGACAGGTCATTACCAACCTGCTTGGAAACGCCATCAAGTTCACGCCGGAGGATGGTTCCATTGACATCCGGGCGCAATTCGCAGGCGAGGAAGACGGCGTATGCCGCCTCAAACTCACTGTCAAGGACAATGGCATCGGCATTAGTCCCGAACAGCAGCAAAAGATATTCCGTTCCTTCGAGCAGGCGGAAGCCAGGACAAACCGCAAATATGGCGGTTCCGGTCTGGGGTTGACGATTTCGAGGCAGATTGTCGAGATGATGGGCGGTAATCTGTGGGTGGAGTCCGAATTGGGAAAAGGCGCGGAGTTTATATTTACGCTGGAACTGCAGCGCGCTTCGGACGGTGGACGCACGTTGCGGGAAATTGACCATGGGGGCCTCCATGTCATGGTGGTTGACGACGACGAGGACATTCTGGATTTCTTCACGGAGGTCATGGAAGCACACGACATAAAGTGCGATACCGCACGCGGCGGAAAAGAAATGATGGAACTCGTTGAAAAAAACGGGACCTACGACATTTATTTCGTCGACTGGCTCATGCCGGAGATGGACGGCCTGGAAGTGGCAAAAAACCTGCTTGCGAAATCCGATTCCTCCAAAGAGCCGATTATAATCATGATTTCCGCTTACGAATGGCGGACGATAGAAGATCAAGCCAAAGTGGCGGGAGTAAACAGGTTTCTGTCAAAGCCACTTTTCCCTTCGTCTATTTTGGACGCCATAATCGAGTTTACCAGCGAAAGCTTTATGACGGAAAGCAAAGCCGATCGTGACGTTTCGGGAATATTTAGCGGCAAACACATACTGTTGGCCGAGGACGTCGAAATAAACCGCGAGATTATGAAGTCACTCCTTGAAGATACGGGGGTAACGATGGACTGCGCCAAAAATGGAGTGGAGGCCCTGAATATGTTCCGCGCATCCTCCGATGTCTATGACTTGATTATAATGGACGTGCAAATGCCCCATATGGACGGATACGAAGCCACGCTCAGAATCAGGGCCTTGGAAGTGCCGGCCGCCGCCCAAATTCCGATTGTCGCCATGACCGCCAACGTTTTCATGGACGACGTCAAGCAGTGTATAGACGTGGGAATGAACGAGCATATAAGCAAACCGATAGACGTGGCCTGTATGATTGACACGTTAAAGAAGTATTTGTTGGGATGACCTTGCGTCTCGCCATTGGAAAGGGATTGTATTAATCACATACCGTCAATTTGATTTGAAAAAATCACATACTCAAATCTGAAAAATGGAAGAAACATCTAGTCAAGCATTGCATACTGGTGTACTACCACATCTATGTCGAATGATTTACAATTCGGGTTATGACCTTAATGGAAGCGTGAACGACGTGAACATTAGGGGGACAAATCCAATCCCAAAAAACTAATCAATGGAGGAGAGGCAATGAAGAATCTTAAAGTTTCAATGAAGTTAATTATCAGTTTTTTAATCGTGGCAATCATGACCATAGCGGTAGGGGGCATAGGCATTTATGGCATGAATGCGATTAACCAACGAGACACGGCCATGTACGAGACCCAGACGGTTCCCATTCCGCAATTGTCCAAAGTGGTTGAGACGATGCAGCGCATTCGCGTCAACGTGAGGGAATTTGCCGTCGGCTCCGCGGCGGACGACCAAGCGATGGTCGAGGAGGCCAAGACGGCCATTGAGGATTACAAAAAGGTGATGACGGAGAATTTTGACGCGTACCGTTCGACGATGCAGAACCAAGAGGCGATAACGGTATTTGAGGAAGCCAGGCAGAAGTTCGAAGTGGATTACCAAGCGTCGATAGACGTCTGCTACAACATGGCGAAAGAAGGCGACACCGAGGGCGTCGTTGCGGAATTTGCGAAGGCCAAGGAGCTTACGAATGAAATTGTGTCGGATATGGATAGATGTATGGAGATTAAGGTGGCCGACGCCGCAAATATGGCCGAGGACAATTCGAGCATGGCCGGGGGGATGCTGGCAATCATCATAATCGTATTGGTGGTCGCACTGGTGACGGCCATCTTCTTCGCCTTCTATATATCAAGACTGATTAGCAAGCCGCTTACGGATATGGTGGGATACATCAGGCAGGCGGGCGAGACGGGCAACTTGAAGTTCCGTGACGACGAATGGGCCAACTGCGACCGCCTTTCAAAAGGGAAGGACGAATTGGGCGTGGCCATGAAGGCGTTTACCCAGATGATGCGCAAATTCGTGTATTATGGGGAAGTCGTCACGAGGATATCGCAAAAGGACTTGACGGTCCAAGTGGAGACCCTTGGCGCCACCGACACGTTTGGTACGGCGATTACGGAAATGGTGGACGGCCTCAACGACATGTTCGGCGAGATTGGCAGTTCTACCTTGCAGGTGTCCACGGGTGCCAAGGAGATTGCGGACGGCTCACAGATATTGGCGCAAGGTTCCACCGAACAGGCCGCTTCCGTACAGCAGCTCTCCGCTTCCGTTACGGACGTTTCCGACAAGACGAAGAAGAATTCCGAGATGGCCGGCAAGGCGGCCAAGCTCGCCAATACGATTAAGCATAATGCGGAGAAGGGTAGCGAACAGATGGATGAAATGATGTCGGCCGTCAAGGACATCAACGAGGCGGGGCAATCCATCAGCAAGGTCATCAAGGCGATTGACGACATTGCGTTCCAGACGAACATTTTGGCCCTCAACGCCGCCGTGGAAGCGGCGCGTGCGGGAGAACACGGCAAGGGGTTCGCCGTTGTGGCGGAAGAGGTTCGCAATTTGGCCTCCAAGAGTGCCGAGGCGGCGAAGGATACCGATTCCATGATTCAGAATTCCATTGAGAAGGCGGAGTTGGGTACCCGTATCGCGGGGGATACGGCTTCCAGCTTGTCCGAGATTGTGGCGGGCATCAATGAGAACAGCCAAATTGTTGCGGAGATTGCTCGCTCGTCGGAAGAGCAATCATCGGCCATATCGCAGATCAATACCGGCATTGACCAAGTGGCGCAGGTTGTCCAGCAGAACAGTGCGACGGCGGAAGAGAGTGCCGCCATATCGGAAGAGATGAGTGCACAGGCGACCGTACTGGAAGGAATGGTTTCCCAACTTAAGCTGAGGGGGGACGTGGGAGTGGCAAGCGGTCGCAATTATGGCGCCTCTGAACAACCCCAAGGTCAAGGGGCCGTCAAGACGTCGCAACCAGCCATATCCACCAATGACGACGCGGGGAAATATTGAGGCAATCAATCGTATAATAATGGGCGGAAACTGTCGACATGGATTTGGCGAAGAAAGGATATGTTGGTATGGAAGCAGTTAAGGATGGTTCGGTCCCTGGGTTGGGCGGCCAATATAAAACGGACGGCAAATACTTAACCTTTTGGACGGACGAACAATTGTACGGAATTCCAATCGCATGCGTGCAGCAAATTGTAAAATTCCAAGAGGTTACCAAGATTCCTGAAACCCCTCATTACGTCAAGGGCGTCATTAACCTGCGAGGTTTGATTATTCCCATCGTAGACATGAGGATTCGGCTTGGTAAAGAAGATAGCGAGTATACGGAGAGAACCTGCATCATCGTGACAAGCATGAGGGATTTGGCCATTGGGTTCATTGTGGAAGGAGTGGACGAGGTGACGGATATTGGGGACGATGACATATCCGAGCCGCCGGCTGTATCCCAGTCGGGCAACAATGGCTTCTTGGCGGGCATCGGAAAAAAGAATAAGAGGGTGACGTTGCTCCTCGACCTAAACAAGCTTATTAGCGACGAGGACGTGGCCAATATTACGGCGGGCATATAGGGATTGTCGGATGCACCCGTGAAGCGTGCAAAAGGAAAAGGCTGATTCCCTAATGAAAGGGAAGCGGCCTTTTCCTGGTTTTTGTGCGAGGCGTGCCGCACAAGTCGTGTGCGAAATTGGGTTATTCTTCGGAATCCTCTTCGGAATCGTCTACGTCCAACGTCACGTATTCCCTCGTCCCCTTCTGGGGCTTTGCGCCGTCATCGTCCGCCGCGTCATCATCCAAATCGTCGTCGAAGTCGTCATCGAAGTCGTCGTCAAAGTCATCATCTAAATCATCCCAAGAATCCTTCATGAGAGTGTTCTTCACGAAGAGGAGTATCCCTCCTACAATTGCCGTTATGGAAATGATACCAAGCGTAAACTTAAAGAATTTTTTCATGGCTGTGAACATCCTTTCTATAGGTTATAGTATTGTCTTATCTTACCATTATAATTCCATTTGGCCAAAAAAGAAAGCAAAAAATAAAAAATAGATAAATTTCATTGAAAAGTCTTGGAGGGTTTTTGTCCTTGCATAACAAAAACCCCGATTCCACGGGGTTTCCGGCAAGCTGCTAACGGGAGTCGAACCCGTGAACCTCTTCCTTACCAAGGAAGCGCTCTACCTACTGAGCTATAGCAGCGGAACCATATATTTGCGTCATCCCCGCATTTCCTGCAGGAGGGAGGCCAACTTGCCGCGAACCCTCTGTAACGCGTTATCAATGGATTTGGTGGTCTTATTGAGGTTTTGTGCAATGCCTTGGTACGTCATGCCATTCACATATAGATGGTACACCTTCTGTTCCGTCGGACTCAACCTCTTCCCAAGTTCGTATTCTATCATATATCTAGTTTCCTTGTCAATAAGTATTTCCTCCGGATTCTGATTCCATCCGGTCGACATGGTGTCGATTAAGGGGGTCGCCGCGCCCGAATCCGACGGGACGCCGTCCGCATCGCCAAAGGGGGAGTAGATGGACACGTAGTCGTTGAGCGGCAAGTTCTTCAAGCGAGTGGATGCCTTGATGGCGTTGTACATCTGTCCGGTGATACAGACGTCGGCAAATTGGGGGAAGGAGTGGTTGGCGCCGGAGGTAAAGCTTTGCGTCGCCTTATAGAGGCCAATCATGCCCTCCTGAATCAAGTCGTCCCGGTCCCCTCCGATTAGGAACAACGTCCTCGCCTTCCTGCGCACCAGATATTTGTATTTCTCCAGAATGTATTCCATGGCGGATGCATTGTGTTCGTGGACCAATTCGATAATTTGTTCGTCTTCCATGGATGAAAAATCCTGATGGGTCAAATAAGCCATGGCAACAACCCTCCTTGCCGTCAACCTCTACGTTGTCGAACAATTTCATACGCCAGAACTCCCGTGGCGACGGACGCGTTCAGGGAGTCGACGCTGCCCTTCCTGGGAATGGAGGCCGTAAAGTCGCAGACCTCTTTGACCAGCCGCCCCACGCCCTTGCCTTCCCCGCCAATTACGAGGCCGATGGGGCCGGTAAGGTTGAGGTCGTACAAATCCTTCCCCTCCTCCATGTCGCCGCAGACAAACCAAACGCCCCGTTCCTTCAACTCCCGAATGGTCTGTACGAGGTTCGTCACCTTGGCGACGGGGGTGTAGTGGATGGCGCCGGCGGAGGCTTTGACGACGGTGGCCGTAAGCCCGGAGGCGCGGTGCTTGGGGATGACGACCCCGTGCGCGCCGCAGACGTTGGCGGTACGGATGATGGCGCCCAAGTTGTGGGGGTCCTCGATGCCGTCCAACAAAATGAGGAAGGGTTCTTCCCCCTTGTCGGCGGCGGCCCGCAGTAAGTCGTCCAGAGGGGCGTATTCATAAGCGGCGACGTAGGCAATGACGCCTTGGTGCTTGCCCGACTCGGACATTTGGTTCAACCGCTCCCTCTTAACGAAGGAAAGAACGGAGCCTTGTTTCTTGGCCTCCTTAATGATGGTCTCAATCGGGCCGTCATGGCATTCCTCCAGAATGAACAACCGGTCAACGTGTTTTCCGGAACGAAAAGCCTCGATTACGGCATGGCGTCCTTCAATGGTAAGTTCCTCATATCTCATATCGTTATCTCCCGTCTATGGTAAGGTTGCATTTTAATTGGGTAAGTTCTTCGGCGCAGTCCGCCAACCCCGTCCGCACCAACTCCACCGCCCGCTCCCACCGGGTTGCCAAGTACAGGTAACCCATCAGTGCCTCAAAACCCGTCGCATAGCGATAATCTATGGGTTTGGCGTGTTTGGCGATGTGGGCGGCCTTGGCGTTGCGCCCGCGATTGAAGATGGCCGCCTCGTCCTCGTTGAGGAGGGGTAGGATGGCCTGGGCGAGTTTCGCTTGGAATCCGGCGTTCACCAATGCGTTGGCTTCCCGATTCAGACCCTTGACGGGTGCGTTGGCCCGCTCGACGAGTACGGTGCGTATGATCAAATCATATACCCCGTCGCCCAAATAAGCCAAGGTGAGGGGGGAGTACTGTGCGGCGTTCACCCTTTCCAATTGGAAAGCCGCATTAATCACGTCCAACCATTGGCCGGTACGGGAACCCACTACATCCTTTTCCATCTTACGCCTTCCCTCGTGTCTTCCAGAACGACGCCTTGGTCCAACAACGTCTTCCTTATCTCGTCCGCCTTGGCAAAATCACGGTTCTTCCTCGCCTCCCCGCGTTCCGCAATCAACCGCTCCACGTCGTCGTCAAGCAAATCCCGCTCCACTTCCGGCGCCAAACCCAGTATGCCGCACAGCAAGAGGATTTTGTCGCGGAGGGCTTGGATGGTCGGGCGGCCGTGGTGGGAATCCAGTGAAGTATTGGCCAACCGTACCATTTCAAAGATAATGGAAATGGCGTCCGCCGTATTGAAGTCGTCCTCCATGGCTTCGTCAAACCGTGCGTGTAACGCCTCCAATTCGGCCGCAACCCCTTGTTCCACCGAATCCCCGTCGCCTCGTTCCGCCGCGGGGGGGAGCGAGAGAAAATGATTCATGTTGTAAAGGGCGGTCTGGATACGGTTCCATCCGTTGCACGAAGCCTGCATCAACTCCCTGCTAAAGTTAAGGGGACTCCTGTAATGCGCACTTAATAGGAAGAATCGCAACGCGGGCAGCGGAAACTGTTCTTCAACGTCCCGAATGGTGAAGAAGTTGCCCAGAGATTTGGACATCTTCCTATTGTCTATGTTCAAAAATGCGAGGTGCATCCAGTACCGTGCAAACTCTTTGCCGTTGGCCGCCTCGCTCTGGGCGATTTCGTTCTCGTGGTGGGGAAAGATTAGGTCCTCCCCTCCCGCATGGATGTCAATCTGCTCGCCCAGGTACTTCTTGCTCATGACGGAGCATTCGATGTGCCAACCGGGGCGGCCGTCACTCCAAGGCGACGGCCAAGACGGCTCGCCCTCCTTCTTGGGCTTCCAAAGGACGAAATCGAGGGGACTTTCCTTGTCCTCGTCAACGGCGACGCGCGCACCCGCCTCCAGCTCGTCCATGTTCTTCTTGGACAAACGGCCGTAGGAGGGGAAACTGCTCGTACGAAAGTATACGGTTCCCTTTTTCTCATAGGCGTGGCCCTTGTCCATCAATTGCTGGATCATCGCCACCATGCCGTCAATCTCCTCCGTCGCTTTGGGGTGCTTGGTGGCGGGCTTGACGCCAAGGCGGGCCAAATCCTCCTCGGCGGCCTTCGTATACCGCTCGGCAATCTCCTGCGACGTCACGCCTTCCTTGTTCGCCCTGTCGATGATCTTGTCGTCCACGTCGGTGTAATTCTGTACGTAGTTGACTTGGAACCCCTTGTACTCAAGGAATCGCCGAACCATGTCGAAGACGACGGCGGATTTGCCATTCCCGATGTGCATGTAGTCATATACGGTGGGGCCGCATACGTACATCTTCACGTTAGGGGGGTCGATGGGTTGGAATTCCTCCTTTTTCTGCGTCATCGTATTATAAATCTTCATGCTGTACCCGTTCCTTTCTTATATGTTCCTTAAGGGCCTCCACGTCGCGGTACATCGACTCCCAATCCTGCCTGAGTTGGCGGATGTCGTTCAGCACGGGGTCGGGTAGGTGGACGTGGTCGAGTTCCTCCCTTGGAACCTTCATGTTGTCGCGTTTGATGACCCGACCGGGTACGCCTACCACGGTGGAATTGGGGGGGACCTCGGACAGGACGACCGAACCCGCGCCAATCTTTGAATTCTCCCCTACCGTAAAGGAACCCAGAATCTTGGCGTGGGGTGGCGCTTGCCCGTTTCCTTGCCCGTGCCACCGAGGGTGACCCCTTGGTACAACGTCACGTTGTCGCCTATGTGCGTGGTTTCGCCGATTACGACGCCGACTCCGTGGTCAATGAACAGTCCCTTGCCAATCGTGGCGCCGGGGTGGATTTCAATGCCGGTCTTCCTCGTCGTGCGCTGGGAACACCAACGGGCGAGGAAATATCGCTTCCTTTTATATAGCCTGTGTGCAATGCGGTACCGCACAATCGCATGAAAACTGGGGTAAAGCAGAACCTCCCAAGTGGACTTGACGGCGGGGTCCCTCTCCCTTACGATGGCGACTTCTTCCCTGAACGTCTTGATAAAACCCATAAAGCACCTAACCTTCCTCCGTTGTCACCCTTCATTTTATGCAAAGGACGCCTACTTGTCAAGGAAAAATCCCAACGGGGACGAGGAAAAAGCAAAAAATACCATATTTACTATATTATATAACGACGATGTTGTAAGAATTGTGGAAAAACAGCTTGCAAAGTCGCTCGTTTAGTGATAAAATGACCATACATGGTTTGTGCGGAGGATTTCTTTCGCACGCAAAAAAAAATTTAAAGTAGGAGGTAGAAAATGCAGCAGTTAAGACGGAAATCATCAAGAATCGTGAAGCGTACTTTGGCGTTGGTTATGGCTCTTGCTATGATTTTGACTTCTTTTGCCGTTAATTCTGCAATTGCGGATGCGGCAAAGAAAAAGAAGAAGGTAAAGGTCAACAAAGTTACCATGAAGAAGCCGAACACCAAGGTCCTGGTACTCAAGAGTGGCAAGACGTTCAAGCTCCAAGTGAACGTGAAGCCTAAGAACAAGGCGAACAAGAAGGTGACTTGGAAGTCTTCCAAGCCCAAGGTGGTTTCGATTAACAAGAAGGGGCAGATCAAGGCCCGCGCGAAGAAGGGAAGTTCCAAGATTACGGCGACTTCAACGATCAACAAGAAGAAGAAGGCTACTCTTACCGTTAAGATTGGGCAACCCATTACGAAGGTGACGGTAAGCAAGAAGAAGCTGACGCTCGACGTGGGTAAGGAACAGACGATAAAGGCTACATACAAGCCTAAGAAAGCGACGCATAAGAAGATTACGTGGAAGTCTTCGAAGAATGCGGTTGCCAAGGTTGACAAGGGCAAGATTATTGCCGTCAAGAAGGGTACCGCCACGATTACGGCCACGGCTGCGGACGGCAGTGGCAAGAAGGCCAAGTGTAAGGTTACCGTTAAGGATCCGGACATCGGCGGATTTGAGCTGGTTGAGGATTTCTCCAAGTACGACCTTGGCTACGATTGGCCTACGCAGACTCGTAGGAATGTGGCGGCGGATGATCCGAACAGGATCCTCAGCAAGCAGACCGTCGTTGCGGACCCGGAGAACGCAGCCAACAAAGTTCTGGAAGTGAAGCCGGCGGGTTACAACAACGCCCCCGTGTTCTCCCTTAAGTTGCCGGAAGGCAAGACGTTGAACGACTACCAGTCGATGTATATTGAAGTTCGCGTACAGGAGGGCGACGACGTCGCACATAAGAGGGCGGCGGTATTCTTTGACAAGCCGGGTGCGATTACGAACGACACGTTGTTCCAGACGTACGACAGTAACACGGTAGAAGGATTGAAGCAGGCGACTGCGGAGCAAGCGGCTTCGAACGCCACGACGGAGTGGGCGAACGAGACGGATGAGCAGCTTGCGGTACGCGCGTACAACAACCGTTTCTTCCAAGACATACCGATGGCGGCAATGCCGGTAGAGGACAACAACAGGTTTATGCCGATGTTCAGTCAGACGAGGGCCGACGCCAATGAGGCTCAGGAAGACGGATGGACGCGTGGTTGGAAGAAGATGATTCTTCCGTTCCAATTGCAGAATATACCGAATGAGTTGTTGGGCTTGAACCAACTGGACATGGCGGTAGGTGCGAATTACAACGACAGCCATCCGGAAGATCCCGCACTTCAATGCAAATGGTATCTGAACTGCGTCATGATTGAACCCAAGCCGTCAAAACACGTGCCGATTGCGGGCGTCGTTCCCAAGGCTACGGCTACCGACCTCATCATTGGAACGAGTATGCTTATGGGTTATGACGTACAACCCGCCGATGCTTCCGACAAGAGGGTGACTTGGTCTTCATCCAATACGAACCTTGCTTCGATTGATGAGAAGACGGGTGAAGTAAAGGGTTTGGCGGCCGGCCTTGTAGACATCATTGCAACGTCCGTTGAGAATCCCGCCATATCGGGACGAATGACGATTAACGTTATGGAGAGGCCGCCGGCAGTGGACGTCAAGGTTGACTTGTCGAAGGTGGTTCCATACGATGGGACGAGGCCTTTGGTAGGTGACAAGGATCCCAACCTCACAAGCAAGCCGGGAGAGGCTGACTGGGCGTACAACGAGGCGGACGGAAGTCTGACGACATTTTCATTGACTTGGGCGAGGCAGGCTTAGACCTCAGGGGACATTCGTCGATATCGACGACCGTAAACACGCCGGGGCAGTTGAACGTGGAACTTTACACCTCCGAGGTAGATAAGACGATTGACAATTACTACGAAGAATACCCGACAGGGCAGAAGAGGTTTGGCTACTATCCTTATTACTCCGGCAGTATGGAGAGGAGGGTCAACGGTGGGCCGCCTGATACGGGCAAGGTTCCCGCTACGGAGACGATTATAGAGCCGTTGAAGAACTTGGGGAACTTGGGCGAGATTCGTTACATTAAGATTGCCGGCAACGAGTCCGACGCTACGGGCTTTACGAATGCGACCCCGCAGAACCCGATGTCCCTCACCATCTACGACATCACGTTCCAAGGCGGGACGAAGTACGACATCCCCGTAACGACGCTCCCCGTCAATGAGAGTTTTGAAGAGGGAACGTACAAAGTCAACCAATACAATCCGAGTGAAGGCGACCCGGTGGCGAGGCATGCAATCAATCCGGCCAACGTGGTAGAGGACGCCAACGCTCATGACGGTACCAAAGTCCTTAAGGTTCCGGGTTCCCTCACGACGGGACCGGACGTTGTACTTGCCAACGACTCTGAGGTGACGAAGTTCTACGACGTTTCCGTATGGGTGAAGGGCGCTCCGGGCAGTGCGGGCAAGCAAGCCGCTTTGGTGACGGGCGCGGATTACCTTGGTGCCAATTACAATGGCCGCGAGCAAGTATCGGAAGGTAACTTGAATCCGTTAGGGGACACCGTCGTTACGTTGACGGAGGACTCTTGGACGGAGATTAAGGTGCAACAGATTATGCTTGAAGCGGGCAAGAGGGTTCAGGCGATAGTAAGGAATGCGGGTGAAGAGGCGGCGGACTTCTATGTGGATGCGTTTGCAGCCATGGAAGTTGAGAAAGAGGTTTACGAAACGCAACCGGCACCTGTGTTTGTAGTTGACCCGAGCAAAGTGACGTTGTCCGAAGGGTGTGGCTCCACGATAACCCCGTTGGAGGATGGTACGGGTTATACGGTGAAGTATGGCGGTGCGGATACGGACGTCAATACGACCCAGTATGGCAATACGTTCCCTCAATTTGAACTTGATATGGGAGAGGGCCGGTTGGCGGACTACAAGAGCGTTACGTTTGACCTGAGGATGAAGGTGGGCGGCGAAGACGTGAATGGCAAGCCAATCATGTTGGCGGTAGCCCCCGCGCCGATGACGATGCCGGAAGCCATTGACTACAATTACGAGGGGCAGACGATGAACACGCCAGTATTGGCGAGTGACGTCGTAAGCATACCGCCCGAAGCTTTCAGCAATGACACGTCGGTACCGATTACGTTGACGATTAACAAGGAGTATATGGAAGGTATCCGCTCTGGCAAGTATGTATGTTCCGTATGGCCTAACCTTGAGTCTGGCTTGGCGTATCCGTCTACGGAGTATACCATCTCCAACATCACGTTCAATCCTTGGATAGAAAAGGAAGATGAAGGTGGAGAGAGGGAGCTTAAGAAGGTAGAGATTGCCGCGGAAGATTTCACGATGAATCCTGCTTCGACGGCGACCATGGTGGCGACGGAAGATGGCAAGGGAATCACGGTAACGTATGGTTCGACGGAAGACCAATATGGCAGGACGTTCGCCACGTTTGCTTTCCCGAAGGATGTAGCGTTGTTAAGTGAGTACGAGACCGTTACCTTTGACTTGAACTTCAAAGCAGGTGGCGATACGGTGGGTAAGCAGCTTATGTTTTTGGTGGCTCCCGAGGGTATGGATATGCCGGAGGACATAGCGTTTGATTATAACGCACAAGAGGTGTCGAATCCGGTGTTGGCATCCGAAATCTATACCATACCGGGCGAGGCGTTTGGCGATGCGTCGGTACCGATAACGTTAACCTTGGATAAAGAGTTGTTGAGTCAATTGGGTGATGGGTTTACGTGTTCAATATGGTGTAATGTAGAGGCGAATTTGGCCTATCCGTTTACGGAATACACCATATCCAACGTTGCCATTAATCCACCAGCGACCGAAGGGGAGCCGGCCGAGTAAGTGAGTTGAACCGGATTCGGACCTACCCGTTTACAACAATGTAGTAGCAAGCCCCCCTTGCCGCCATGGCGGCAAGGGGGGCTTTTGTTGCCTTATAGGAAATTTCTCATTTACGATTTTTATTCATAATCTCCTTCATGGCCTCCACCTTTTTCTTCTCGGCTTCCGACATAGTGCTGGTCAGAATGTCCATCAACAGGGAGGTTTCATCCGACGTAAACGACAAATCCTTTTGCCTGAGTTGTTGGTTGGCCTTCATAATGAGGGGAATCACCTGTTGCATGGATTTTCCGTTCGCCTCCTCCACCAGCTCCTTTAGGATTTCCAACTTCCGTATGTCCATATTGGCAACTCCTTCATGTGACATCCATGATAAATCCATACGTCCCACCTTTCTTGCACCATGCCCCGTTGGCTTGCGTGTTTGGTGCATAGCTAGTCGACAGCATTACGTCATATTCATTACATTCATCATCATACGCATGTTTTCAAAGTTTTCCCGCTGTTCAGGAGGGAGTTGGGACATCAAAAAATCCATTGCAGGGTTGTCTTCACCATTTTCCCCGCCCTCCCCTCCGCCTTCTTCGGAAGGCGTCCTCGTAGACATGAATTCTCGGTACATTTGAACCATGCGAAAGGCCTGAAGGAGGTTGAGTATCGATTGAACCATTCCCTGCTCCGCGGGAGTACAGAACGCCTTGATGCGTTGGAGCATGCCCTCAAAGTCAGCGGGACCGTCGCCAAGGTCGCAGGCGGACAAGTCGAAGGGGCTTGACTCCCTGTGGAGGCAGGAAAGCATTTCTTCGACTTGAACGATGAGTTGTAGGGATTGGCGGGCTTCTTGGCCCAAATAGGGGAGGGCGGCCTTCAGCATTTCAGCCCTTCGCTCATGGTACCCCATGTTTTGTCCGTTATCCGCCATATACCCCACCTCGCCTCGCGCCCCTTTCTATATAAATATGCACATTTCCCAATATAATGATACCAGGGTCAAAAGGTCGCGTGTTTCATGCTTGCATGAAAGCACATGACCTTGGTATCAGAGCGATAAAAGGGACGGTAAAAGGGACGTGCCAAACCTCATTCGCATGTTGCCCTCCGTACCGGGTCATGGTATAATGTTTTCATATTGCGCCGAGCGGAGCGAGAAAGAAGAGGGGGTGGAATTGGATGGAGAAGATAGCGAGCTTTACGATTGACCATACGAGGCTTCAGAGTGGCTTGTACGTGTCACGCAAAGACAGAGTGGGGGGCGAGGTGGTTACGACGTTTGACATCCGCATGACGAGGCCCAATTGCGAGCCGGTTATGAACACGGCGGAGATGCACGCAATAGAGCATTTGGCGGCCACGTTCCTGCGCAACCATAAGGATTACGCCGAGAAGACGGTTTATTTCGGGCCGATGGGTTGCCGTACAGGATTCTACCTGCTCTTGGCGGGGGATTATGAGTCAAAGGACGTCGTACCCCTGATGATTGAGCTATATGAATTCATGCGTGACTTCGAGGGAGACGTTCCGGGTGCGGATGCGGCTTCCTGTGGCAACTATCAGGACATGAACTTGGGCATGGCCAAGTATCTGGCCAAGAAGTATTTGGACGAGACGCTGTACGGTATTGGCGACGACGGATTAATCTATCCCCAATAGCCATAACCGTTTCGAATACGTCCATACGCAGCAACAAACCCGAGTAACTCGCTTGGCGCGTTGCTCGGGCCTTGACGTTTGGTGGGCAGGAAGGCGTCGGTGGAACCGACGTCAGGCGTGACAATACACTAGTATACCTGCTCCGTCTTTCCTTGGTGTAGGTATTTTTCTTTTGTCGCCAGGCCGCCACGGATATGCCTTTCGGACTTGTTTACATCCAACACGTGTCTGGCCTTTTTTGCGAGTGTGGGGTTGATTTGGAGCAGCCTTTCGGTCACGTCTTTATGTACGGTACTCTTGCTAATCCCGAACTGTTTGGCCGTCTGCCTGACGGTGGCGTTTTGTTCGATGATGTAATTGGCAATGTCTACCGCCCGCTCTTCAATATATCCTTTCAAGAGAAAATCCCCCTACGATACTGTTTTTACATTGTATGCAAACGTGGGGCAATCTATTACCCCAATGTTCCCGCTTATTTCCCTATTGATTTTTTCATGGGATATGGTACAATGAACACTAGATTCGCTTGTAATAGTTGCATCGGTGGTTGCCGTTCGGACGCGCGTCCAGACGGTAAGGGAAAGGGGTTGTGGCGTGAAAGAGCTTACATTTCGGGGTGGGGTCCACCCCTATGACGGCAAGGAGCTGACCAAGGATAAGCCCATAGAGGAGCTGTTGCCAAAAGGCAAGTTGGTCTTCCCCACGTCCCAGCACATTGGGGCGCCGGCCAAGCCCATCGTGAAGGTCGGGGATTCCGTGTTGGTCGGACAGAGGATTGCCGAAGCGGACGGGTTTGTTTCCGCCAACATATGCAGCTCCGTCTCCGGCGTCGTCGCCGCCATTGAGCCAAGGCTGACGGCGTCAGGAAGCAAATGTCCTTCCATAATTATAGAGAACGACGACAAGTACAAGGGCGTTGAGGGATTGGGTCGGGAAAGGGACGATACGTCCATGACCAAGTCGGAGATACGCGGGTACATAAAGGATGCGGGCATTGTCGGGATGGGTGGTGCGGGATTCCCGACCCACGTCAAGTTGTCCCCTAAGAACGAGGAGGAGATTCGCCACGTAATCATTAACGGTGCCGAATGTGAGCCATACCTCACCTCGGACCACCGCATCATGACGGAGCAGCCGGAGAAGGTCATCGGCGGGCTAAAAGTCATCTTGCGCCTGTTTGAGAATGCGAAGGGCGTCATCGCCATTGAAGACAATAAAATGAACGTAATCAAGAAGATGCAGAGGTTCGTCCGCGACGAAGAAGGGATTGAAGTCAAGGTATTGAAGACGAAATACCCACAGGGGGCGGAGCGCCAGTTAATCTATGCGTCTACGGGCATTAAGATGAATTCTTCGATGTTGCCCGCCGACGTGGGTTGCATCGTCAACAACGTGGATACGGCCGCCGCCGTCTATCGGATGGCGTGTGAGTCCACCCCGTCCATAGAGAGGATTATAACGGTGACGGGGGACGCCATAAGCGAGAAGAAGAATTTTTCCGTAAGAATAGGGACCTCTTATAAGGAATTAATAGAGGCGGCGGGCGGATTCCGCAAACGTCCCGCCAAAGTAATCAGTGGGGGGCCGATGATGGGGCTTGCCCTTTTTGATTTGGACATTCCCGTGACGAAGACCTCGTCCGCCCTCTTGGCGCTTGGCCATGACGAGGTGGCGGAGTACGAGCCGACCCCGTGCATACGGTGTGGCAGGTGCGTCGAAGTGTGTCCCAGCGGACTGGTGCCGCAGAAGATGTTGTATTATGCAGACGCGTTCGACGACGAGGGGTTCTTGGCCATGGAGGGGATGGAGTGCTATGAATGTGGGTGTTGCACCTACGTGTGCCCGGCCAAGAGGCGGATGACGCAGTCCTTCAAGCAAACGAGGCGGAGCATATTGGATAAGAGAAAACGTTAGCCAAGGACTGGGACGTACATTAATAATGAGAGAGGTGCAACGTATTGAGTGAATTGTTGAATGTATCCGCATCACCCCACGTCCGTAAGAAGACGACGACGAAGGACGTCATGGCGGACGTGGTTACGGCCCTTATACCGGCCATGATTTTTGGGGTGTTCAACTTTGGGCTGAACGCCTTGTTGATTCTGTTGACGTCGGTGGTTACGTGTCTGTTGACGGAGTATTACTACCAAAAATGGATGGGGCGTCCGGTGATGACGCGGGATTTGAGCGCCGTGGTTACGGGAATCCTGTTGGCCTTCTGCCTGCCGTCCACGGCGCCCTTGTGGCTTCCCGTGATTGGCGGGGTGTTCGCCGTCGTAATCGTCAAGCAATTGTATGGCGGGTTGGGACAGAACATCATGAATCCCGCCTTGGCCGCCAGATGTTTCTTGGCCATTGCCTTTCCCGCCAGAATGATAGACTTCGCCATTGGCGTGACGGAGAAGGGGGACGTCGGGAATTTGGTCATGAATGGGGCCATCGCCATCGACGGGGTAACGGGGGCGACGCCGTTGGCCGCCTGTAAGGCCGGGGAATCGGTGGACTTGTACCGCATGTTCCTGGGGACTACGGGTGGGACGATTGGCGAGACGTCGGTACTTGCGCTTTTGCTGGGCGCAGGTTACCTGTTGGCCCGAAAAGTGATAACCCTGCGGATTCCCCTCGCCTATATTGGCACGTTCGCCTTGTTCATATTGCTGTTTGGCGGCAAGGGGATGGATGGAGTGTTTTTGGTGACGCACCTCTTTGGCGGAGGCTTGGTATTGGGTGCGTTCTATATGGCGACGGATTACGTGACCAGTCCCATCACCCCCAAGGGGCAGATTCTGTACGGCGTCGCCCTGGGGCTTTTGACGGGGGTGTTTCGCGTATTGGGAAGTTCGGCGGAAGGCGTGTCGTTCGCCATCATCTTCTGCAACCTGTTGGTGCCGTTGATTGAGAAGGTGACGATGCCGAAGCCGTTTGGAAAGGAGAAGTCCATTCGTGAAAAAACATCATAGAATTAAGAGAAGGGGAGACAGTTACCTGCGCGACGCACTCATCATTTTCGCCATAACCGTGGTTTCAGGCGTGTTGATGGCCATCGTGTTTCAAGTCACCATGAAGCCAATCGAGAGGAAGACGGAGAGGGCGAAACAAGAGGCGTACCAAGCCGTTTTTGAGGAAGGCGAGACATTTGAGTCAAATGAGGAGCTTATGGCGCGGGTCGATGAATTCGAGACGGAACTGGAAGAAGAAGGAGATAAAAGCAACGTTATTGACGATTGTTCAGAGGTTCTTGACGCCGACGGCACGCAGCTTGGATACGTCGTAACGGTAATCTCCAAAGAAGGGTACGGGGGAACGATAGGTTTGGCCATGGGGGTTGACAATGACGGAGTGGTAACCGGCATGGAGATATTGAACATGAGCGAGACGCCCGGATTGGGGGCGCAATGTACGGAAGAAGATTTTACGGGACAGTTTGCGGGCGTTCCCGCCGAGGAATTGACCGTGACGACGGACGGCAAACAGGCGGAGAACGAGATAGACGCCATCACCGGGGCGACGATTACCTCGAACGCCGTCGTGGGCGCCGTGAATGCGGGGATTGAGCTGGCGTCGTTCCTGAACCAGTAGTTGGCCAGTTTGTCCAGTAAGGAAAGGAATGCAGAGAGATATGAAGATAACGAACCCATATGGGAGGCAGTTGGTAAATGGAATCTATAAAGAGAATCCGACCTTCGTCCTGATGCTGGGCATGTGTCCCACGCTTGCCGTTACGGTGTCGGCCAGTAACGGGATAGGAATGGGATTGTCGACGACGGTGGTTTTGGTGATGTCCAACATCCTGGTCGCCGCCCTCCGCAAAATCATTCCCGACAAAGTAAGAATCCCCATATTCATCGTAGTGGTAGCAACCTTCGTCACCATCGTCCAGCTGTTGCTGGAGGCGTTTATTCCAAGCCTGTATGACGCACTAGGCATATATATACCCCTCATCGTCGTAAACTGTATCATACTGGGAAGGGCGGAGGCGTTCGCCTCCCAGAACGGCGTCATGCTGTCGGCGTTGGACGGCGTGGGGATGGGGGTTGGGTTTACGCTGGGCCTGACGCTGATTGGCGTGTTCCGAGAAGTGCTGGGCAATGGCACGATATTTAACGTCAAGGTAACCCCGGAAGCGTTTGAACCCGCCGTCATATTTATCTTAGCCCCGGGCGCCTTCCTCGTACTCGCCATGCTGACCGCCATACAGAACCGTTTGCAGTTGCCGTCGGCAACTAACAAAGCCAAGGCGGGGGAGATGGGTTGCGACGAGAATTGCGGGAAGTGCGAGGGTTGCAAGCACATAGCCAACTTGGAAAGAATCCAGTTCAACAAAATGCATGGGCAACAAGGGGACGAGTAAAATCGAATCCATCGAACCAATCAGCCCAACCAAACGAGGGGGAAAGATATGAACCTGTTCATGATTATCGTTGCATCCGCAGTCATAAACAACGTGGTACTAAGCCAGTTCTTGGGCATATGCCCATTCTTGGGCGTGTCGAGGAAGGTGGAGACGGCGGCCGGAATGGGGGGGGCGGTATTGTTCGTCATCACCATTGCTTCCGCCATCACGTACCTTATACAAAGATACATCTTAGACGTATTCGACGTGGGGTACCTGCAAACCATCGTGTTCATCCTCGTCATAGCGGCCTTGGTTCAATTTGTAGAGATGGTGCTTAAGAAATCCATGCCGACCCTTTATGGCGCACTAGGCGTGTACCTGCCGTTGATTACGACGAACTGCGCCGTATTGGGCGTCGCCATCATCAACATCAATAAAGAGTATAACTTCATAGAAAGCGTAATCAATGGAATAGGCACCTCCATCGGCTTCCTGATGGCCATCGTCATAATGGCGGGAATCAGGGAGAGGATGGAGCATAACGACATACCCAAATCCTTTCAAGGCTCGCCCATCGTGCTGATAACGGCGGCCCTGATGGCGATAGCCTTCTGTGGCTTTGCGGGGTTGGCGTAACAATAACGAGCCATGTACAGAATCAAGCCACATACAACAATAGGGAGGCGAGTGAAGATATGAACATAATGGACGTAATAATCGCCGCTGCCGCCGTAGGGCTTACCGGCCTAATCGTAGGGGTACTCCTCGGGATGGCGGGCAAGGCGTTCTCCGTAGAAGTAGATGAAAAAGAAGAAAAAGTAAGGGCCTTGCTTCCCGGCAACAATTGCGGGGGCTGTGGCTTTGCCGGCTGCGACGCGTTGGCCAAGGCAATTGCTTCCGGGAAGTCCCTGCCAAGCGAGTGCCCGGTAAACAATGGCGAGAAAACAAGGGCCATCAGTGAGCTCATGGGCGTCCGCTTCGAGGAAAAGGAACGCGAGGTCGCCCTTGTGCGCTGCGTCGGTACTTGTGACAAGACCAAAGTGAAATACAACTATCACGGGACGCCCGATTGCAAGAAGCTCGCCCTCATCCCCGGCCAAGGCCAGAAGGCTTGCGACTATGGCTGTATGGGTTTCGGCACGTGTATTCGTTCTTGCGAGTTTGGCGCCATGTATATGAAGGGTGGGGTGGCCGTCGTGGACGCCGAAAAATGTACGGCGTGCGGAAAATGCGTCAGAGCCTGCCCACGCAACCTGATAACGCGAGTACCAGAGAGCGCTTCCTATTTCGTCCTGTGTAGGTCCAAGGACAAGGGAAAGGCCGTCAAAGCGGCTTGCGAAGTCGGTTGTATCGGTTGCGGCATCTGCGTCAAACAATGCGAGTCGGACGCCATCCAACTCGAAGACAACCTGGCCGTAATCGATTCCTCCAAATGTACAAAGTGCGGGAAGTGTGCCGCCAAATGCCCCACCAAGGTAATCAAGAGAGAAGACCTTACGTAAACGGCGGCAAAGTTCTATTCGAATAAAACCCGCCTTACCAAGCTGGACTATAGTAAGCCTATAGCTCCAAAACTTGGGAGGCGGGTAACGGAATATTTCAAAAATTTGTTTAATTTATTATAGACTATTGAATACCTTGGTACGGTATGATAAGATATCAAAAGGATGGTTTTTTATAGGCTAGAAATATTGTAGAGAATGGGGGATGTGCAATGGCAAGGATAATTTCTCTCTTTAATCACAAAGGAGGCGTCGGGAAAACAACGCTAGCGTATAATGTTGCTTGGGGGCTGGGCAAAGCGGGCAAGCGCGTCTTAATGGTAGATGGCGATGCACAGTGTAATTTGACCGAAATTACCGTATCGGACAGTAAAGCATTGGAATCTTATGAAAATAAAAATAATGTTTATGAGTACTTGATTCAATATATTCAGCCCAAGCCCGGACGAGAAATAACGCCTGTAGAATTTTTTAGTAAAAATGAAAACCTGAAATTACTGGTGGGATCTTTAGGTTTGGCAGAGCTTGAGAGTCCAATGGCCTTGTCGGTTGCTGGAATCCCCGCCATGTCGGACATACCTGGAAATATTCATAATGCACTGAAAACGTTGGGGGCGGATTTTGATTTTGTTATTGTGGATTTGTCGCCGGCGCTCTCTGCAACGAATCAATTGTTCCTAATGCTTTCAGATTATTTTATTATCCCCGTCAATCCCAGCATTTTTAGTCGGCAGGCATTAAAAAATCTCGGGGAAATATTCAGGACGTGGAATAGCACTCTCTCGGCATCGGAGGTATTCAGTAAAAAACAAAAGCCTTTGCCAAAATTATTAGGGATAGTTTGTCAAAACTACCGCCCATATTCAAGGAAGGATGAAGAAGACACGAAGTCTGCCAAGAGGTTTGGCGATATTCTGAACGAGCTTAATGAGCGGGCTGTTGAATTGGCAACAGATTTGAGTGGATTTAGAATGGCGGTAACGGAGTCTGAGTTCAATGAGCTTTTCGTTAGCTCTACACCCTATAGGATAGCAAACATTCCAGACTATAATCAGTTGGCAATGGTTTCTGAAAAAGAAAAGAAACCAGTAAATGCCCTTGATAGCAAGATTTTAAACAAATATAAGATTAACACAAAACCGTACAACGATAAGTTAAGTAGCTTCAAAAAGGAATGCGAGAGCATTGTTAGTGGGTTGTTGAGGATTCCATAAGGGTGGGTTCGTCCGCATCCAAGCCATAGAACAGGTTAAGGGAGCCGTCTTGAACCAGGTAAAGAAATGAACCGTCGCCAATGTCGTGTTTTGTACGGAGGGGCGTTACATAATAGGTTCCATATGTAAACGATTCACCGTGGTTTACGCTGGTCACGTCTATGGATAGTCGGCTACGCCACTCGACCTAGGTGGAATTTATTCCAAATCCCTCCCTGTCCAATTGTTCGCACATATGCCCGATACATTGCGGAGAGGCATACAGGGACAGACTGGATACGTCCACCGCCGCATACTCGGTCGTGCGGGTAAGCAGATGGCCCGGACTAAAATGGTCCGAGTGTGAATGCGTCTGAAGCCAGTAACGGATTCTCGTCTATTGCCAAACGATTTCAAAGTCTTTAATCCCTTTCACTCGACCAAATCTTCTGTTCGATATCCGTGGGATAGGTGCGATGATCTAATACGGCATACTTCACAAGAGGGCTTTCCATTATAACGTCTATGGCTTCCAGAACGCTTTCCCTTGTCTCTTGAGTTAGTTTCACCTGAAAAATTGTCCTAAGATTATCCCTATACAAGTTTTTTTCGTCGTCTGTTGCGTAGGAGCTTTTCCTGTAAACGTCATATATTTTCCTGTAGCTGTCTCTTACTTCGACTATATCCAATTCGGGGAACAGTTCCTCAAGGGGTGCCCAATAAGGTTCGTGGAAACCAATCATGACTATGCCGCGCTCAAAACCATCTGCATCGTTGCTATAGGTATATTCTGGTACCGCATACTCCACAAAGGGGTTCTTCCTTATAACGGTTAAGGCATCCAGAACACTTTCCTCTGTCACTTCGGCTAGGTTTAAGGTAAAAGTTGTTCCAATACTTTCACGAATCGAATCCTTTTCTTCTTGTGTTATGTCGGGATTGTCTATGCATAAACCCGCATTATTCATGACCCAAATTCCTGATGGGAATTGATTCCAACAGGCTTTTTGGCATTGTAATCTCAGAAAACAACCAGGAAACCACCTAAAAAA
>QMCE01000348.1_pt1 | contig 39676 bp, 39 predicted proteins | sample 1821851 | NCBI WGS metagenome assembly QMCE01 (sample SAMN09453174, study PRJNA476694) | Termite gut metagenome, whole genome shotgun sequencing project. | isolation source: worker | host: Odontotermes sp. | place: South Africa:Pretoria | collected 2016-01-28 | reverse complement strand
TCTTTGCATTTGCTCCCGTTTTGTTCCAAAACGCTGCGCAAAATGCAGTTTTGTTATGGAAGTTCCTCGAAAACTGAAGTTTCCGAGGAACTTTATTGCCTTTAACACTAATTTACTATAGAATTGCGTCATGGGAGAAGGGCGTAAACTCAATGTGGAATGTAATCCCTCCGCTTTCAAACATGGCGTTACGGAAGAGGATATTCGTTTTGCCTTTGATAATAAGTTATTTGATCATCCGGTTACTCATCATGAAGAAAAAAATCTGCTTATAGGTTTTGATAGACAATTAAATCCCCTTGAAATATTGTATAATGAAATTGATGATAATACTGTTAATGTGTTCCATGCTATGAAATGCAGAAAAGCGTGGCGTAACTTTGTTGATTTGGAGGAAAAGTTATGGCAAGAATGACCGATGAAGAAGCTGATGCCTTAGATGAGCTGTGGACACGTACTACCCCTGAAATAGATACCAGTAAACCAGGGTTTCTAACCCGCAAGGGGTTTACGATGGTTTCTCTTGACCCGGTAACCGCGACATATCTGCAAGCAAAGGCGGCAATCAGTCATCACAGTCTATCGGAAGTTATTGGAGAACTTGTTAGAAAAGAACTTTCGGCTACCGTATGAACGGCTTTTGTTTATAAGCGGTTTATCCACCGGCTTGCCGGCATATTCATTAAGGGAATCCTGACAGAGAATAGGCAAAGTCCAGCGTCAGTAGTTTCAGCATGGAATTTTCGCATTTTGAGAAAAAAACGGATCGCTAAATAATTCCCAGCAGTCTGTACGTTACGGCAATTGTTTTTTCCATGTCCATTGGTTTGGCAAGGTGGGCGTTCATGCCGGACGCGAGTGATTTGTCAATATCTTCTTTGAAGGCATTGGCGGTGAGGGCGATTATGGGCACGGTTTTAGCGTCCGCCCGGTCAAGCGCGCGGATCGCCCGCGCCGCCTCGTAGCCGTTCATTTCCGGCATTTGTACGTCCATGTAAATTATGTCGTAAGTGTTTTCGGGGTGTTCCTGAAACGCTTTGACCGCCGCGATGCCGTCATTAGCTTCGTCGATTTCAATGCCCGTAGTTTCCAGCATATTGCTTGCGATAAATCTGTTGATGTCCACATCGTCCACAAGCAGCGCCCGCTTTCCTTTCAGCCGCCCGCTCGTTTCTTCCGTATGAATTTCTTCCTTGTTTTCCGCCAGAGTTTCCGGCAGCAAAAGACTAAAATGAAATTCGCTGCCTTTGCCTAGCTCACTTTGCGCGGTAATTTTTCCGCCGAACATCTGGACAATATTCTGGCTTATGCTGAGTCCCAGACCAGTTCCGCCGTGTTTTTGCGCGACCTGATTATCGGCCTGCTGGAACGGCGTGAACAGAGAACCAATTACTTTTTCCGAAATGCCGATTCCCGTGTCGCGTATACTGAAATCAATGATCGCTTTTCCTTCGGTTTCCACGCCGGAGCTTTCTTTTCTGATAATCTCAAGCGTTATGTTTCCGTTTTCCGGCGTGAATTTTACGGCGTTTCCCAAAAGGTTAATCAGCACCTGACGCAGCCTGAGCGCGTCGCTTTTATAGGTTCTGCCGGAGGGAATGTCAAAGCGTGTCTCGAACGTGATTTTTTTTTCGTCACAGCGGGGCTGGATAATGGTAACTACCGTTTGGGCAAGCTTTAGAAGGTCTATTTCCTCGATGTAAAGCTCGATTTTTCCCGCCTCGATTTTTGATATGTCAAGAATGTCGTTTAACAGCCCCAGAAGGTGTTGTGAAGATGTTTCAATCTGGTTGATGTTTTCCTGAACATCGCTCAGATCAAAATTGCCGCCGCGAATTTTCCGCCGGACGATTTTTGTCATGCCGATAATCGCGTTCATCGGAGTTCGTATTTCGTGACTCATGCGGGCGAGAAAAGTCCCTTTGTGTTCGTTGGCCAGTTTTGCCTCTCCGACGGCCAGCTCCAGTCTTTGCTGCTGTTCCATCATATCAGAAACATCCAGTGACGTGATGATGTAGCCAGTGGTGTTACCATTTTTGTCCCACATGTAACTGGCTTCACCCTTGAAATAACATCCCAGTTCTTTATGATACAGAACGGCGGTTTCTCTGCTTTCACGCAAGGCGGCGATGGGATCAGATTCGGAATTGGCCGGATACATGCTTATTTCAGAATACGGCATTCCTTGAATGTCCTCCAGCTTTTTCCCGACAGTTACCAGCGCCAGATCGTTTGCGTACACTACCTTCAAACCGGTATCTGTAATGATAATGGGACCGCTGTCACTTTTGTTCAGGCTGTCCGCCATTTCATCGAAAGAATCCGCTAGAATTCCAATTTCATCTTTGACAGGCGCGTTGAACCGGAATTGGCGTTCTCCGGAGCGGAATCTCGAAATGCCGTTCACCAGATTGGTAATACTGGAAGAAAAAGCCGAAACGACTATAAACGCGATAAACGCGATAAGCGCAAGCATGACCACAGACGAAACTCCCAGCTGAACCGTAGTCGCAAAAAGGCTTGACGAGATCAATTTGTCCGTTTCCCGCGCAACCTCACTGAGGGCAAAATCCGCGCCGGTGATAATTTTTGTTAGTTCCGCTTGGGTTTCAATGGCCGGACGCTGGAAATCCTCAAACCCCGCGCCTATCGCCACAAAGCCGAATCCCCGTCTGGTTTTGCCGTAATTGCCGGTGTAATAGGGAATTGTCGCCGCCGTGTTGGGTTTCCAAATACCGCTCCACAGAATCAGAAAAGAACCGGAGCCGCCCTCTTTTGTTAAATCAAACCAGCCGGTACACTGGGGCGCGTTGTTCAAATAGCGTCCGTCAAGCCCCACAAGACCGGCTGCGGTCAACTGCGGAGCAGGTTTTTTCGAGCGCGACTGATTATGAAAAACCGGAACGTCTTTGATAAATTGGGAATAGGGAAGACCGGACGCTTGCCATTCATCGTAAATACGATCTTCCAGCCAGGGAATTTCGGGTTCTCCGGTGTCAGGATTAAATCCCACAATGGAATGATGGCGGGGATGCGCGATGCTCCGGCACTGATAATCCCAGATAAAAGCATAGTTTCCCCCGAACGCGCTGGGCATTTCCACATAACGTTCGTCCATCGGTGTTATGCGATCAACAAATTCCATTATGTGATCGTGATCCAGCGCGAGAGTGACATAGCCAGTTATGCGCCCGCTCTGGACAACCGGAGATGCCCAGCGGATAATGCCCCTAAACCTCTTGCCTAGCGGATTTTCCCTTCCCGCGTAGGCTTCCGTTTCCGGCGTGAAATCCAGTCCTTTTGCGGCGGCGTTTTCCGGCGTATACATGCCGATTAAACGCGACCGGGTATACGCGCCGATTACGTCAGACACGTAAATTTCGCCGGGCTTTAATTTTTTCAGTTCCGGGAAATACGTTTCGGCTTTTACATACGTGTTAAGGCGGTTCGACACATTTTTTCTGCGAGAATCCATCTGTCCAGACGAAGTGATTTTAATGATTTCATTTCCCTCAAGATCGATATATGTCATCTCAAGAAAAAGCGGGCGTTCTTCCGTATTCCATTTCTCCGCTGGACGATTATGGTAAAAAGTGTTGTTTTCTTCGTTTGTCGAGGGAGAATACAGGCTGTAACTCTGCGGCTCTTTGGGAACCCAGAGTGAGCTGTCCCAGTTAAGTGTCCATTCCTGCTGTTTGACAATAGCCCGTTTTTTCTGATTCAAAAAACGCCGGTAAACTTCCTCATTCGGCTCCAACTCCGCCACGTAACGAATATCGTCATCGCGGTCATAGAGAAATTCCGCAATCTGTTTTGCGATGTCCGTACTGGTACGCTCAAGCTGAGTGATGGCCAGATTATTGAGGGCATTAACAGAATCTTCGGTTGCGACAGAACCCATTCTTATCAGTGCTTCGGAAGCTTTCGTTTTCATATCTCCGGCGCGCAGATACAACTCCGTGGCAAGATGCCGGAATTGCACAATGGCAATTAACGTCAAAAGGATCAAGGGAATCGTTGTAAGCACAGCGAAGATGATTATCAGCTTAGCCCGCATATCAAACCGGATTTTGGAAATCAATTGTTCAATGAAACGCGCGATACGTTGGATAAAATTCATGCATCCTCTATCTTATAGCTCTATTAAAAAAACTTCTTGAAAAATTTGACAATTGCGTTCCATATAGAGCGAAAGAATCCGGGATTTTTCAGGCGGTTAATTCTTTTGCTGGCTTCAGCGATTTCTTCCATGTCGAAGTCCCGCCGCTGGACATTTTCCTCGACTTCCAGTTCAAGGCGCAAAAGCTCGTCTGCTGCCTCGGAAATGACGGCATCAATTGTGCGCCAGCCTAAATACCGGGCGGCTTCCAGCCTTCTGCCTCCGGCGATAAGCACCTTTTCCTGGCTTACCACAATCGGACAAATTTGCCCGTAACGTTTGAAACTTTCGGCTAGAGATTCGATGTCGGCATGATTTCTGCGGATTCTTTTTTTTACGATAATGCTGTCAACTGGTATTTGCATTATAGCCTCACTCAAGCAGGGGATTATATGAAGGCAGCTCCAACTCATAGCCGGAACTGTCCTGCGTTTCGGTTTTATCGCCGCCTGCTTCAACCTGCCCGGCGGGAAAAAAACGTGTTTCTTCGGCGGCATCCGCCTGTTCGTTGGGCGCTATCTCCGTCTCCTCGTTCACCGTGTTATCCCGCGTTTCCGCCGGTTCGGACGGAGACTCCAGAAGCGGATTGCTGTTGTTGAAATTCCATGACAGGGGACGGTTTCTCGCCCCCGGCGGATTGCGGCTTTGCGCGCCGCGCCCTGTTGTCCGGGAAGGCCGGCGAGCGTTTGTGTTCCGTCTGTTCGGGGCAGGCTGCGGAGTTTCAAATAACTCTGGAAATAAATCTTTGGGAAGTTCCGGCATGACAAGAGTGTTAAAAAGCGCTTCATCCTCGACGGTCAATATATTTGTCCGCATCGCGGTCATAGCGGTATCCGAAAAAGAGCTGTTCCCGTGTATGTCACAATATTCGGTCGGCTGCGTCCCCACAAGGAAAGGCAGCGTTACTTCGCCTTCATTGCAGGCCGGCGTTTTCAGTTTACCTGATTTGGCGCAGACGGTTACTTCAATGATTCCGCCGGAAGGCCGGGCAAAATCCTTATACGGCAGCCCCTGATGAATCTCCCGCATATATTTTCCCCAGACCGGGCCGGCCAGAGTTGAACCGGTCAAATCCACTCCGAGGGAATTGCCCGGTTTGTCAAAACCGAACCAGACGGCGGTTGTATAGTAGGGGGTGTAACCGACCGTCCATGCGTCAGACCAGTTCTGAGGCGTACCCGTTTTACCCGCAGCAGGTATTTTGAACGATTTGCCGTTTTGATCCCTGAACGTGAATCTTGATCCCCAGCCGGAACCGTGGGCGAGCGTTCCTTCTTCAACAGTTTTTTCAAGTATTTTGGTCATTATATAGGCGTTCTGGGGACTGATAACCTGTATATCGTTACCCATACGCCGCTGGGCAAGCCTGATTTCCCGTTCAGGATCAAGCACCACGCGGCCGTTTCTGTCTTCGACAGAACGTATGGCAAACGGCGTAACGTCCCTGCCCTGATTGCCGAAAACGGAAAAAGCCCGCGCCATACGCAGGGGACTGGCGGAAATAATTCCCAGTCCCAACGGATATACCCTCGGAAAAGTCCGCCTGATCTGATTCTGATCTGTTATGTCTAGCAAAGCCGCCGAACGAGCAATGGCGGCGTCAAACCCGATAGTGTCCAGAATTTTCAGGGAAGGCACATTCATCGAGTGTGAAAGCGCGCTATAGAACAGCACCGAGCCTTTCCATTCACCTCTGAAATTCAAGGGAATATAGGGCGAGCCGTCCTCGTTATGAAAAACTATCGGCAGATCGTAAATAAGAGACGCGGCGGTCATTTTCCGGCTGTCAATTGCCGCGGAATAGTACAGGGGCTTGAATGACGAGCCGGGCTGAATATTTCCCTGAGTTGCCCGTATCAATTGATTGGATTCGTCGTATTTAGAGCCGCCGATAATAGCCGTAATGTAGCCTGTTTCGTTTTCAATGGAGACAAGCGCGCCTTCCACGACATTTTGTTCGGTGTTTTTCTTGAGATTGCCAAATCCCTTGTTTGTCGCCGTCTTGAGATCAGTAATACCAAAGACAAGCGCGGCCATATCCACAACAGGATTCACCGTTTTTGTATAACGGGAAAGCGATTTTTGCTCGTTCTGGGCAAGAGACGTGGCGTGAATGTCTTCCAGATTAAAGTAAAGCGACAAAAGGTCTACAATGGGAATATATGTGTTTTCCGCCTGAAGGTTGCTCCTTCCCATCGAGTTTGAAAAATCCCTGTTTGCCCTGGTAATTCCTTCCTCCATGAATTTGGCCGCCGCTTCCTGATGCCGCAAGTCCAGCGTGGTATGCACAATATAACCGTCACGGTAATAATCCATAGTGCCGTACATCATGCCGTCCAATTCCCGCCTGACATATTCGCTGAACCAGGGAGCTTTGTCCTCGCGGTTGTAATACGCGGCAGTGGAAGCGCGGGTATAATCGTAATTGTCCCAATAATCGTTAAACGAAGCGTCCGCCTCTTCCTGTGTCGTGTAACCGAATTCTATCATCCGGCTTAGAACAAAACGCTGACGATCCATTGCGACATTAGGATTATCGAGGGGATTGTAACGCGATGGGCTGGAAAGCTGAACCGCTAAAAGCGCGGATTCGGCAAGGGTGATTTCCCTCGCGCTGTGCCCAAAAAAATATTTACTCGCCGCTTCAACGCCGTAAGTGCCCGGCCCCATGTACATATAGTTAAGATAAATTTCAAGGATTTCGTTTTTCGTGTAACGCCGCTCCATCTGGAACGCCCACCAGAGCTCTTTGATTTTGCGCCGGTACGTCCGCTCTCCACGATTCGTGTACAAAGTGCCCGCGACCTGCTGAGTAATGGTGGAGCCGCCGCCTAAATCCTTGCCTATCAGCTGTCCAAACGCAGCGCGCGCTATGCCCCGGACACTGAACCCCCGGTGATTATAAAAATTAGGGTCTTCCCTCGCCAGTACCGCGTTGATAAGATGCCGGGGAAGTTCGCTTAACGATACAAGCTCGCGCTTTTCATCGGCGGAAAACTCGGTGATAAGCTCGCCGTTAATGTCAAGTATTTTTGTCGGCAGCGCGGGGGCAAACTCTACGAAATTTTCCTGATTTTTGATGTTCGACGTTCCCGCCAGCGACAAACCCAGACCTACGCCAATTGCCGCCGCAAAGATAATAATAAAAACGGCGAAAACCTTTACCGCCACGTTTGATACAGACATAAATTTCCCAATTTACCGGAACTTTTTCAAAAAAAAACGGCTTTTTGAAAAAAATTCCCCTGAAATAAATTTGTCCGGTAACGGCGAAACTACGTTTTGCGCCTTGATCGTTACGAACAAAAATCCTCCCGGACAACGCCCGCCTGAATTTGTCCGGCAAACGCCCGCGCTCACCGGAAAAATTCCGCTTTTTAGCGCGTAAATTGCGCTTTTTGGCGGAAGCTGTCTCAAAACCGGAGATTTCCCGGTAACTCTGTTATGTAAAAATCGGCTTTCCGGCCGGTTTTCCCAAGTCATTTTCACCAGAATACCGGCTTCCCGCCCGTATTTTGGAAAAAAACCACTCCTTTCAAAAGTATTTCAAAGGGAAATAATTGTCAATGCGGCAAAAAGGCTCCGGCGCGGGCCGCCCTTGCCACAAAAAAAACCGTATCAGCGCGATTTCCGCTAATGATAATCAAAATTGTACCGATATTAAAAATGTCGGATTTATAGTTCCCCTCCCAAATCACTATACTTCCGATATGCCTCAAGGGCATGGCCGGCGCAAGCCGGCCTTTTTTTTATTTAGAAGAAGTGGCGCATCCCCATTGTAAATTTTGGATGCAGACTTTCCGTAAAAGATAATTTATTTTCCAGCGAGTTATACAAAAAAGTATAATCAAAAAATATGCTTGTGTTCTTTTCAACAAATATATCAAGACCGATTCCAATGCCAAAATTATACGCAACAGGCGTTGAGAAAAAATCCTTGTTCTCGTTTGCGTAAATACCTACACCGCCTTGCAAAAACGAGTAATAACGAAATAGGTTATTGTGGCTCATAGATTCCATGATTAACTTGTTGGAAAAGAAATATATTCCATATTTTGTGCCGTCTGATTTCAGTGTGCCTCCATCAAACATGATTGAATTGCGTATATTGAATCCATGTTTTTCGTTTTTGTACAACAAAAAACCGAAATCAGCAGTACCCCAGAAATCACCCGTTGCTTGGATATTTGACCATCCGATTCCAAATACGAAACGCTTATCTATTGGCCGTAATTCTGATGTTTGCGCCGTTTCCTGAACAGCTTCTTGAGCGAACAGAGCTAAACCGCATCCGAAAAGCAAAACGAAGACGCAGAGATTCTTTTTCATTGAAAGACTCCTTTAAGCGAGAATATTTTTTTTGCTGTCCGGACATATTATTAACAGCTAACATTTGTTCGGGTTACATTGGATTTGTTTTGAAACAGAAATTTTCAAATAATTCTATTTTGTAAATGCGTGAGAATGTGATCCGCATATTGATATTTTTTCAATACCGGAATATTTTCGCTTGAGATTCAAATTTTTGCGTAACGCCAAAAAAACGCCGGAGACGGCTCGTCGCGCTACTCGCTTTCCGTTACGTCAACGTCCACGGCAAGAGCAACGCGATAAGTTTTTCCCCGCTGAACAACAATGTTTTTGGTGATTGTATAATCCCCCACGACGAATTTCGCTTCATGGTTTCCCGGCTCGACAGGAATTGAATCACGCTCTCTGGGAACAGGAGCGCCATTCAAAAAAACCTGCGCGTTTTGCGGCGCTTCAAAAATCAACAGAGGTGTCGGGTCTTGCAGCTCAACGATCAAATCGAGTGTCTTTGCGCGTTCCACCACAAAACGGCGGCTTTCGTTCCGGTAATCATCGGAGAGAATCACCAGATGGTGCTCGCCTTCTTTTAGAAGCATCTCCTCACCGTGATTCGGAATCAGCGTGTCATCAATCAATACGGTAAAAGGTCTTCCTCTCAGCTGTTCAGGATACCGGGGACTGATTTTGACAGCGCCTTCATCGCTCAACACCGGACGCGCATTGAATTGAAATACCATCGATTCCAGTTCATCACTCATACCCTTTATCACCGGCATAACGCGGAAAAGCAGCGGAAAAGAATCACTTGAGACAAACGGCAGAACAGTCACATACGGCGAGCTTTTCAATCCGTGGGAATCTCGCGAAGGTATTTGATAAACGATTTGTATTTTTCCCGGCAATGGCTCAAAGGCGACACGCCTGCCCTGCAAATCCGCGACACCAGCGGGCGGGGCGCTATCAAGCTCGGCGTAAACAGCCATCGCCAGACTGCCCTGGTATTCAGGCCACCGCTGGGGCGCGGACAACTCCAGCTCAATACCCCGGAAAAACCGCGTATCTTCGCCCAGACTAACCAGAACCGAATCGTTGTAGTGGAGCGGAACAGTCTCGCCCTGTCTGTCCAGAGATATTTCAAGGCTGCCCGCAACAATAACGCGAAAAGATTCCGCGCCCACCGAAAAACTGATAAAAAATAAACATAGCGCAAAAATATATCTGGCCGGCATAATCCTCCCCGAATCCTCCATTAAAAAACCTGCGAAAAATATTTCCGCTCCGGCGTTTGCGAAATTTTTCTATCCGCCCTGAAACAGATATTTACCCGGATCAAGAGCTCTTCCGTTTTCTCGCAATTCAAAATGTAAATGCGGCCCTGTAGACTGCCCCGTTGAGCCAACCCTGCCTATAAGAGTACCTGATTCAACGAATGAACGCAAGGTAATTTCAATTTTTTGTAAATGTCCGTATAAACTTGCCCACTTTTCTCCGTGTTTTATTACAATATATTTGCCATACACCGCGTCCTCGCCGGTTTCCGTGACAATTCCATCCCCGGCGGCGAAAACCTCTGTTCCTTCAGGAGCCGCCAAGTCCAACCCCTGATGCAATCTGACATTGCCCGTAACAGGATTCCTCCGGATTCCATATACACTAGTCAATCTAAAATTCCGCAGTGGAAAACGAAAACCGGTATTCAGAAAAAAAATTCTTTCAGTTGAATTAAAATCAGCGCCAGGAAAAAAATAAAAAGTCTCCGGCTCTCCGCCCCGCCGATTAACGTTTATTTGCGCCGCCTCATTGTCCCGCGAAGAAATTCGCGCCGCGGCAAGCAGATTTTCAAAGTCAGAACGAGGCAGCGCGGGAAGAAAAATTCCCGGACAGGACGGCAAAAGAAGCGGCGTTCCCGCGTCCAGCATCACCGGATTGTCCAGCCGGTTCAGACTAGCAATCGCCGCGTATGGAATATTGCAGCGGGCCGCCAGCGTAAAAATATTTTCCCCGTTGACAGGCGTGTACTGATACACCGTCAGAAATTCCCCGAACGCGAACGGTATCTCCCGCTCACGCCCGAAAAGCCGCATACGGTTATGCTCCACATCGGCAATAAACTGGGCGAACCCCGTGTCCCGCGAATCAAGCCGCGTAATAACCGGAAAACCGCCCGCCACAAGCCCCCCGCCATCATCCGCAACAAGCGGAAAAAAAAGCGGCGGGAAAAACGTAAAAATAAAAAAAAAGGCAAGGGAAAGCCCCCTGCCCGATTTTCCCATGACAATAAAACCTTACGCCATCTGCGGCGAAACAGCCGTGTTATTCGGCGGCGATAGCTTCAGTCGGGCAGACTCCGGCGCACGAACCACAATCCGTGCATTTCGCCGGATCAATCCAGCGCATACTGTCTTTTTCGGAAATAGCTTCCACCGGACATTCACTGTCACAGGAACCGCAATTGACGCAAGCGTCACTAACTTTGTAAGCCATAAAGAACCTCCATGCAATTCAAGATACCCCAAGATAACACAAACCCCGCCGAATGACAAGATTGAAGCTAATCGCCGGAAGCAAAAACTCCCCGCATTAAAGCAAAAGAAAGGGGGGCTGTTTCCAAACATTTTCCCGCATACAGCCACATTCCCCGTCCGCCCCCCTTACGCTCCAGCCGCTGCGCGTCTTGCGCTATCCCCCTACTATCCGGCTTTGCCGGATAGTAGGAATGGGGATCGGGGACTGGGGATTTTTCTGTTCGCTGTCTGCGCGTATTTCTTTCACGATCAGATTGCAAACTGGAATCCCGTTCCGTCATTTCCGCCGTCATTGCGAGCGAAGCGAAGCAACAGCCATCAACAAGATTGCTTCGTCGCTAACGCTCCTCGCAATGACCGGGTACGGAAGTGACAGTCGAAAATTTGCTGTGTGGGAAATCGTTGTCAGTAATCGCGGTTTTGTTTTTCCACGATCAGATTACAAACAACAAATTCCCCAGTCCCCAGTCCCCAAACGAGGGGATAGGCGGAGCCCGCGACAGCGGGCGGAGACGTAAGGGGGGACACGATGATTGTTTCGGTATGCCGGAAAATGTGGGGAAAGTGTCCCCCCTTTTTTATATGTATTGACAGAAAGGCTGGCTGGGAGAATGATGAACAATGAAAATTTTGCGGGAATGTGATTTTGGGGCGGATAATCCGCTTTTGATAGCCGAGCTGGGGACTTCTCACGGCGGCGATATTGTGAAGGCGCGGGAGATGATTGCGGCGGCGGGTGAGGCCGGGGCGGGTTGTGTGAAATTTCAGATGGTTTTTGCTGATGAAATTCTTCATCCTGATACTGGCGAAGTGGCTTTGCCGGGCGGGAAAATCCGGTTATACGACCGTTTCAAACAGCTTGAGTCTCCGGTTGAATTTTTTGCCGAAGTCAAGGAATATGCCGAAGCCAGGGGGCTTTTGTTTCTTTGTACTCCTTTTGGCTTGAAAAGCGCGGATTTATTGCGGCAATTGAATCCAAAAATCGTAAAAATTGCTTCGCCGGAGCTTAATTACACTCGTTTGCTGGAGCATATTTCTCAATGGGGGCTGCCGGTGCTGCTTTCTTCGGGGGTTTCCTTGCTGGGCGACATCGAAGAGGCTCTTGCGACACTGCAATTCCACGAAAATGAAACGGGGCAGGCGGCTGATGGCATGGGTGTGTGTTTGCTGCATTGTGTTACTTCATATCCTGCGCCGGAAACTGATTACAATCTGCGGGTTTTGAAGAATTTATCGGGGATTTTCGGTGTACCGGCGGGGGTGAGCGATCACAGTATGGACCCGGAACTTGTTCCTGTGCTGGCTTTGGGGCAGGGGGCGGCGGTTATTGAGAAGCATTTTTGTCTTTCTCGCGGGGATTCGGGGCTGGACGATCCTATTGCGCTGCCTCCTCCGCTTTTTGCCCGCATGGTTCAGGCTGTTCGCGCCGCCCAGAAAGCAGGGCCGGAAGAAACGATGGCCGCGTTGATCCGGGAGCGGGGCGGGGAAACAATCGAACGGATTTTGGGTACGGGAGTTAAACGGCTTGCCCCGTCGGAAAGGGCGAATTACCGGCGGACAAACCGCTCGCTGCACGCTCTGCGGGACATTGCCGAGGGCGAAATTATCGGCGCGGACGATATTGGGGTGTTTCGCACGGAAAAAATTTTGAGGCCGGGATTGCCGCCGCGCTGGGAAACGCTGGTGGCGGGCAGAAAAGCGCGGAGTTTTATTCCACGCGGGGAAGGGATTCGTTTTCAGGATATTTAACGCCGTAAAATTACTATAATTTTTTTATGAACTATGTGTAAAAAATACCAAAAGTCTTGAAAAAATAGTATATTTGGGTGATAATGTCGATTAGACGGGAGACGATATGACGAACGCATCAAGCGGGGCATCTCAATATTTAGCGCGGTTTGGCGATCAGAGTATTGCCTGCAGCCAATACGCGCTTACTAAACTGGGTGTCGACCGCAGCCATTGTTTCCTCAAAATTGAAGATTACGTGATTTTATGCGTGCCGTTTCAATTTGGTTTCAAGCGGGCGTTGTTTCTCGCGTCTCTTTCCACACAGGAGCTGACTTTTTTCCAGCGGTATGTCAACGGCGTTGTGGGGCTTTCTCTTAGTTTTATACCGCCGGGCAGCAGATCGCGTGACTACTATTGGGCCGATGAAAGGCCGTGAAAATGTCGGCTTGTTCGCGCTTGACTATAAGGCCGTTCCCGGTGAATTGATCACTCTGCTGGGCGGTTTTCTTGACGCTCAGGATCGTATCAAGATTCAATATGATGATTACGGCAAAAGCCCGATAAGAATGACTGCTGACGCGGCAAAACTGACGGGTTACAATATGTACGCGACGATTACTGAACCGAGCGCCGCGCCGAAAAGAATTCAGGTGTACAGTCTGAGTTCAAAAACGCTGGAACATCTGGAGGCTGAGGGAAGCGCGCTCAGGCCGGCGGGCGCTTTGGTGGCGTATCAGCTTTATTTTAAAAAATACCGGGTTTCGGCGGCGGGTTCGGTGGTTTCTTCCGGTGTCCTGCCCCAGGGACTTGTCCGCACGGTTTCGAATCTTGCGTTCAATCCTGAACTTGTGGAAATAATAGACGATTATTGGTATAATAGCCGCATAAAACCAGTGGTAAAAACAGCATAATATGACAACTTATATAGAACCAAAAGTCCTGAAAGGTTTCAGGGACTTTCTTCCGCAGGCGGAAATTGTCCGCCGCGAATTAAGCGAAAAAATCGAGGAGTCTTTCCGCTCTTTCGGTTTTGTTCCCATTGATACTCCGGCGCTTGAATACGCGGAGATTCTGCTGGGCAAAGGCGGCGGCGAAACGGAAAAGCAAATTTACCGTTTTTCCGATAACGGCGGCCGTGATGTCGCGCTTCGTTTTGATTTGACTGTTCCTTTCGCGCGTTTTACCGCGCTGCATCAGGACGAAATCGCGTTTCCGTTCAAGCGGTATCATATCGGGAAGGTATGGCGCGGCGAGAATACTCAGCGGGGACGTTACCGTGAATTTACTCAGTGTGATTTTGACATTATCGGGAGTGAAAGTCCTGCCGCCGATTTTGAGATACTTTTTCTGATCCGCTCTACGCTGGCAAAACTGGGGCTTGATGTCAGCATACGGGTGAATCACCGGGGGCTTTTCAATCGATTCCTTGGAAAAATCGGCGAGCTTGAAAAATCGGTGGATATTCTGCGGACTGTGGACAAAATAGCAAAAGTCGGCAGGGAAGAAACCGAACAGAGTTTGTCCCAGCTGACGAACGAAGAAAATGCCCGGCAAATACTGGCATTTATCGGCGCGGGTAGTCTGGCGGGCACGGATTACGAGCAAACTCTTGAATACATCACGAAACTTTCTGGCGGCCCCTCTCCTGAATCGGAGCGGCTGGGCATTCTTGGGCGGTTTATGCGGGACTCTGGCACGGCTGGATTTTTCACGCTTGATCCTTCGATAACTCGCGGGCTTGATTATTACACCGGCGTTGTGTTTGAAACTTTTTTGACAGACCTTCCCGGCATCGGCTCTATTTGTTCCGGCGGCCGTTACGACAATCTCTGCGGCTTGTACACGAAAACGCCCGTCAGCGGAGTCGGTTCGTCCATCGGCCTTGACCGGATGATTGCCGCGCTGGAAAGTTTGGGTAAGCTTCCAGCCGCCACTGGTTACGCGGCTATTGCCATAGCTTGTACCGGGCCGGAACAATCCGGGGCAAATCAGGCGCTGGCGGAAAAATTTCGCGAACAAAATATTTCCTGCGAGGTTTTTCTGGAAGGCTCGCCGTCTGCTCTGGTCAAGCAGTATGTCGCCGCCGAAAAAAAAGGAATACGCTGGCTGATTATCCCCGGCGAAAATCCCCTGTCTGATCCGTTGACTTTGCGCGATCTTTCCGCCCGCCGCAACAACGAAGGACTTTCAATCAGCGATATAATCCAGCGGCTGACGGAGGCGTAAACTGCTGTGCGGGCAGGTTTTCGCGGGCTTGCGTTAAGCTCTATTCAAGAATCTATGTTTTTTGAATAGGGCTTAACGCAATGGGGTTTACTACTATTAGTTGTCTTTTTTGAGCATTATTTCCCAATCATTTGGGAAGCCGATATATTCAAGCTGTATACTGTCTTGGTATTCATTAATTAGAGCCCGTATTTGTGTATATATTTCTTTATCCCATTTTGAGCTTTTGGTATATAGACCGCGTAATACCATTATCATCGCAAAAAGACTACGTTCGTTTTTTATCGAAAGATTGTTTATCCCTTTCGGTATTGATGTAAAATTGCGGTAATACAATCTTCCAAAATGCGCGCAAAAATTTCGCAAATCAGTGCAGCATTTGAGCCAACTTGCGATGGTCTTTTCATGAGCAGAAAAAAAATTGCGTGAAATATATTTCTGATCCGCAACTGGCAAATCCGCGTAAAAATGGGATAAGGTTCCAAAGGTGAATAATTCTATCATGACCCATATCGGAAAATTACCGCCATATTTTCCGATATGATGTTGTACAAATGGCTCCTTTATGCGCTTTTGTTTTTCTGTTTCAAGTTTAGATATAAATTCGGTATGCCTATGCTTGGGATAATAGTTTTTATGGTCAAGATAACCCAAAGTGCCATATTTATGCGCATGATGATATGCTAAGACCGCTCTGAGGTAGACTTCTATTTCTTCAATGGCAGAGAAAAGAATAAGTCGCATTTTCCGGTCGAATTCATAAATTTGATATATGGTGTCAAATTTTATACCTTCAACATAAGTTTCATCAGATTTCTTGAATGGTAAAAAATAGGCCGACAAACGATAATAATTTACTTGTGACAAAATCTCTTTGCATTTTTCTTTGTCAATAATAATACACCCGCGAGAAATGAGCTTAATAATCTGTTCATCATATGTAGCTGGTGGTTTTACGTCTGCCATAAAAACGTCCCCCCACTGTTACACATCACACATCCGCATAGCAGATATGGAGAGGTGCGGGGGGGTCCTATCAATTTAATAATATCCTGAAAAACTATGAAAGTCAAGGAAATAAGCGAAAACTCCGAAGCTATTCGCTTCTGGCGAATAGCGGCTTGTATAATGGCGGGGATTTTGGTATTTTGGAGCGGGATTTGCTTGGGGGCTGGGTGATTTCGATATGCCGAAACCGATAGATGTTTTGTATGAAGATGATAATTGTCTCGTGATTAACAAGCCTGCTGGTCTTGCGGTTCAGGGGGGGCATGGGGTGTCGGTTTCGCTGGACAGTGTGTTGTCGCGGCTGTATTCGCCTCGTCCGTTGTTGGTACATCGTTTGGACAGGGATACGTCGGGGGTGATTTTGGTGGCGAAAACCAAAGACGCGGCGGCTTTTTTTTCCGGGCTTTTGGGGCGGGAACGCGCTGTGGTCAAACAGTATTGGGCTGTTTGCGCGGGTATTCCTGAAAAATCATCCGGCATTATTCGTCTGGACATTGATGTCAGGGGCAGCAGCAAAAAATCCGAAACCAGATATACGGTTGTGGGCGGCGGCGAAATTGCGGGAATGTCAGGGGACGAAGCGCGGCGGCCTTTTTCCGGGGAATTGTCTTTGCTGGAACTGGAACTTGGCACGGGCAGAATGCATCAGATTCGCCGCCATCTGGCTATGACCGGAAAGCCTGTTCTGGGTGACGATAAATACGGCGATTTTGCCCTCAATAAAATGTGAAAAATCTTCTGCTCCACGCCCGCCGTCTGTTTATTCCCGCTGTTTCCGGCTGGCCGTCTCTGGATATTTGCGCGCCGCCGCCTGAATATTTTCAAACATTTCTGGAAAAAACCGGTTTAGTGGACGGCAGGGTACAGGGGTAAAGGGACGCATCCGCCTGCTGTTCCGTGTGTTTCAATTGATTTACCCGGCTTATTATGTTATGATAAAAAAGGCGGAGGCGCGTGAATATGAGCGAAACAATCAATGTGACTATAAAGCTCGACAGGACAGTGAAGGAAAACGCGGAAAAACTGTTCAATGATTTTGGGATGAATCTATCCACAGCTGTCAATATTTTTGCCCGTCAGAGCTTGCGTCAGGGGAAAATCCCATTTGAAATTTATGATCCCTTTTATTCAGACAAAAATCAGGGCGAATTAAGTAAAAGAATAGCCAAAATTGAAAAGGGCAAGGCAAAAATAGTAGAGAAAACAATAGAAGAACTTGAGAATATGGCAAATGGCTAAATTACTGTCGTTCTTGGCGGAGGCATGGAGTGAATACACAGACTGGCAAACGCGGGACAAAAAAAACCTGAAACGGATAAATAGTCTGCTCAAAGATATTGATCGACACCCGTTTACCGGCATTGGCAAACCGGAACCGCTTAAAGGTGATAAGCAGGGCTATTGGAGCAGGCGCATTGATGAGGCAAATCGTATCGTTTACAAAGTTGAGCGCGATCACATTACTATTGTTCAATGCGGAAACCATTACGACGACTAGGCCGATACTGGAAAAGTATTTTCTCCCGCAGGACAAACGCATGAAAGAAATCACTGTGGTAAAAATGCTCAAGCGTCAAAAAACGGCGGAGATTCCGGGTCAAGCCCGGAATGACAAAAATTAGCAATTCAGAATTCAAAAAAAAATGCCGTTCGTCAATCCGGCGAAGCCGGATGACCGGGGGATAGTGGAAGCCGCTTGCGGCTGGAGCGTAAGGGGGGACACGATAGATGTTTCTATGTGCCGGGGAAGGTTTGGAAAGTGTCCCCCCTTTCTTAAAAACTGTTTGGTTTTGCTAGTCCTCGAACAGGCAATTGACAATAGCCCGGCTTTTTCCCATGATAGGGCTGTATGGATGATACTTCTTTGACTAGGGTTTATCTGGAGGGGCAGAGCACTGGCGAGTTGCTGCGGCTGGCGGATAGATTCGGGATAGATATTCCTTTTGGGCTGGAACGGGTTTTTGTAATCGAAGCGCTTCTGGAAACGGGTTTTGAAAACGAGGGCGAGTTTGAGGCTGAAGATGATGTGAGTTCGGATTTTCTTGAAGCGGCCGCTTTGCCTAAACAGTACAATATTTCGTTTATTGAAGTTATTATTCGTGATCCGCTGTGGGCGTTTGTGCTCTGGGAATTAAAAAGTCATGATCGAGAGGTTTATGAAAAAGCTCATGATTTTGATGGGTACTGTCTGCGGATGACTCCGGCGTTGTCAAAAGGCAATTCCAGCGGTGAGACTTTTACGGTAATGGTTGGTGTCAATGATACCGCGTGGTATCTGGGTTTTCCTTTGGCGGAGAACTGGTATAAGGTGGAATTATGTGTCCGGCGGAGGGGGGGAGAGCTTCTGCCGCTTATTGTGTCCCGTCCGTTCAGGCTGCCCCGGCTGCTTGAGCCTCTGAATCACGATGCGAAATTACCCGGTGATTTTCGCAATATTTGTGATAATCCGCTGGCTGTTCTGTCCGGCGCGAACGACTTTCCGGTTATCCGAAACGCCGATCGCCATATCCGGGGCAGGGACAATACGGCTTTGCCGGTTTGATTCAATTTTAAGGAATAAATCATGCACACTCGCGGTGTTATTTCTCTGATATTAAACGCGCATCTTCCTTTTGTTAGAAATTTTCCGGTTTCAGATGATGGGGCGGGGTTTTCTCCTGAAGAAAGCTGGTTTTTTGAAGCCCTTTCCGAAACGTATCTGCCGCTGCTTGGCGTTTTTGACCGGCTGGAATCGGATCATGTTCCGTTTCGTGTTGGCTTGTCGCTTTCGCCGCTTTTGTGCCAGATGCTTGAAGACAATTATCTGCTTGAAAAATATCTCGTGTATACGGACAGGCAGATAGAATTCGGCTGGAGAGAAATTGAGCGGACAACGGGGCAGCCGGAATTGGCCGGACTTGCGCGAATGTACCTCGATGCCGCTGTGGAAAGGAGATTTTCTTTTACCGAGCGGTATGAGAAGAATATTCTCAAAGCGTTCGATTATTATCAGCGGAAAGGAAAAATCGAGATTTTGGGTACGCCGGCGACTCACGCTTTTCTGCCGTTTCTGTATCCATGCGCCGAAGCGATTCAGGCGCAGCTGGAGACATCTCTCGGCTGCTACCGGCAATATTTTGGCAGGCATCCGCAGGGTTTGTGGCTGCCCGAAATGGGCTGGTCGAGCGGGCTGGAGCCGTATCTTCGTTCATACAATTACAGTTATACGATTGCCGATACGCATGGATTTGTTTTTGGGCAGCCATCTCCCACGCGGGGGAGTTTTTATCCGGTAAAAACGCCGTCGGGGATTTTCATTCTGTCCAGAGATTTTTACGCGGGAGAGGCGCTCGGCGGAATGATCGGCGCGCCGTATTGTGACAGCAACCGGGACGCGGGATACGATTTGCCGTCTGAAAAGGTAAGCCCGCTTGTCGGCTCTAATGGCATACGAATACGTTCGGGATTCCGTTATTGGGCATACGCTTCGCAAGGGCAGTATACGGTGTATGATCCTGCCGCCGCGCAGGACAAAACATCTGAGCACGCCCGTATTTTTCTGGAAACACTCAGTGCCCGTCTTGAAAAGGCCGCGCAATATATGAAAGAAATTCCGGTTTGTCTGTGCGCTTGCAATGCAGATAGTTTCGGGCGTTTCTGGTACGAGGGGCCGCAATTTATCGAAGCGCTGTTCCGTATGAGCGGCGGATACCGGGGAATACAGTTTTTGACTCCGTCCGAATACCTTTGCAAAATGGACATTACTGCCGTAGAGACATCGATCCCTGAATTTTCTTCGTCGGGTGTCAATGGTTACGCGGAGACATGGCTGGATTCTTCCAACGACTGGATGTACCGGCATTTATTCCGCGCCCAAGACAGAATGACGGAACTTGCCCAGCGTTTTCCCGATGATTCGGGGCTGAAAGAGCGGGCGTTAAATCAGGCGGCGAGAGAGCTTCTTCTGGCGCAGGCTTCAGATTGGCCGAAACTTCTGTACCGGCAGGAATCCACTGAATTCGCCCGTTCCCAAATAGAAGAAGCCTTGCGGAATTTTACTACCATCTACGAAGCTTTGGGCAGTAATTATATTAGTACCGAATGGCTGACGAAACTGGAAAAACGCCATAATGTTTTTCCGAATATTAATTACCGCGTGTTCCGCAAGAAAAGCTGAATTAATATTTTTTTTGAAGGAAGTAAAAATATTTTTAAGCATAAAGCGCGGTTAAAATATGGCGGATTTTGGTAAAATACTGAGTTTGCGGAAATGTAAATATTGCCGGGGAAAAGACGGCAAAGAAAAAGATGTTTATGAAGATTCTCAGTCGGCGCGTGATATGGCGAATTTTATTGAAAAAGATCGCGGGATTTATTTGAGTGTCTATAAATGCCCGCATGACAATGGATGGCATTTAACGAAAAATAATGCTGTTTCCGCGAATACTGATAGAAAAGAAACATTGTTTTCCAGTAATGATATTCCGCTGAAATCGTTTGACGGCTTGTGGGAATATTGCGGAAACGAAGATGTTTTTGAGGAAGAGACAATTATTCGCGGAAAGAAGCCGCGTCAGAAAAAACCAATTGTAAAAATTGAATGTAAACAGGCGGCACAAAAGACAGTGACCGGAAAAATAATGGAAATTACGAAAAATATTGATATAGAGAAATTATTCAAAATAAATGTTTTTAGTATATTCTATGCGGGCGTGTTAAAAAATAGTCTGGATGGCATTATTGATCAAATTACTGTGTATGTTGAAAATAAAGCAAACGCGCAATTAGAAAGTTATACGATATTGGTTAAGCGCGAATTAATGAATAAAAATAAAATAAATAAAGGGAATTTAATTACATTGAATGTGATTGGAAAAACAATTAATAATTCAAGCAGATGGTACTGTAACGAAATATTTGCGTCATCATAATGCGCGATGTTAGAAATCGAGCCGCTGGAGATCGTCAATGCGGTGTTGGACAGCTTCGAGACCGTCCAGCACTTTCAGGCTTTCGATTGCGGGATCGAAGCGCGGGTTCAGAGTCAGCGCGGCTTCCCAGCAGCTGCGGGCTTCGGCGTATCTGCCCCGCGAGTATGCGTCAAGTCCGGTCAGGTACAGCGAATTGACCCGCTCGGTAATAGTCTGCCGTCCTTGATCGCCCAGATCAAAACGGACGCCAACGCTGATTCTGTTAAGCGGCTGGAGTTGTGTTAGAAGGTCAAGCGTGTAATTTATATCCAAAGCGATTTTGTCGAAAGTGATTGCGCTGCCCACTGCCAGCCGCGTGCTGCCTGCCTTGAGTAAAATTCCCGCGCGCATGGACAAAAAGCCTGTGACGTTCAGCGCTGTTCCCACAGAAAAATACGGCTTTTCCGACAGCGCGGGGTCCGCCATATTCAGCGGCATGGTGAAGTCAAAAGAAAAAAGCAGCGGGCGTATGGGTTTGTAGGCGATGGCCGCGCATATTACTGTGGGCAGCGGATCATCGAGCGCGGGCGGCCCGGCGTTTCGCAGGACTAAAGCCGCCGACATGTTGTTTTCCCGTGAATTGTAAAACTTGAATAAATTGAAACGGGTCAACGCGCCGATGTCGCCCATAGCCATTGCCGCCGACTGGGAACGCCCGGAACCGGCAATTATATTGTCCTGGTTATCGGTAAAATCGGGCACAAAACGGAACGCGCCCTTCAGGTTGACTCCCAGCGAAAATCCTGAAAAATAATAGCCTGCCAGAAAATTGTACGAGGCGTTGAGAATCGCCACCGCCTCCGAGTAATAGCCTTTTGAAACCCGCTCCCCGTAGATATTGTACTCGGTAAAAGGTGTATACAGCCATTTCGCGCCGCCTGACAGCCCTAGATTTTTGATTCGGGAGGCAAAAATCGCCCCTTCGACTTTGGTGTCGGCTATCCAGTTGTTGTGGAAAAAAGCCATTTCGGAGCGGGCCAGCATGGAAGAGCCGGCGGGATTGTACTCGATAAACGAAATATCGTCGCACACGGCCGTAAACGCCGAAGCCATGCCCTCCGAACGCCCGCCCATCGGCACATTGAGCACTGGAAACGCGGTTAGCCCGGCGTTGTCGTCGATGCCGTAAACGCCATCCAGATAATCGGCGATAGAGCCGTAAGAATCAGAGTTTTCCGCCGCTTCCGCTGAAACGGTTAAAACGAGAGAAAAAACAAACAGAACAACACAAAATTTGTTCATTTCCGTATTATTAATATACATCGGAAGAAAAGAAAAATCTATCGAGTAGAAATTGTAAATTCTGGGGATTAGGGAATGGGGAGGGTGACTGTCACCTGATTGCTTCGCTTCGCTCGCAATGACGAGGGTTGTGGTGTGGGTACGCTATATATGTGGTAACGATAGTTTTGTCATTCCGGGCTTGACTCGGAATCTTGCTATTTATTGCTGAGATTCTGGCTTTCGCCAGAATGACGAATGAGTTTGTGAAAATGACATGCGGAGATAGCGAACAGAAAAATCCCCATTCCCCAGTCCCTATTCCCCAAACACGGGGATAGCGTCAGACTTGCTTCGGGTTGAAAACCCTCCGCAAGTCTTTAGGGAGTTTTGCGCTGGGCGCAAAACTCCACGCAACAATGGGAGCAAGGCTGGAGCGTAAGGGGGGCGGGCGGGGAATGCTTCCGCTCGCGGGTGGCCGTTTGGAAACAGCCCCCCTTTATTAATGCGATAAATGTGTAGAAAAGTCTGTTTTGATGGGGTATAATCGGTGTATGAAAAAGGAATTTCTTCAGTTTGACACGGTGCGGGTTAATGCTTTGAAGCTGGCGGACAGGATTTATCGTGACGGCTTTATTCCTGATGTGATTTATGTTTCGCTGAGGGGCGGGGCGTATGTGGGGAATGTTATTAGTGAGTATTTTAAGATTGTGCGGAAGGGGCAGCGGCCGGTTTATTATGCGGCGGTGGTGGCGCGTTCGTATACTGATGTTGCTCAGGCGGAAAAGGTGATGGTTGACGGCTGGACGTATTCGCCGGAGCATTTGCGGGTGGGTGACCGGGTGCTTTTGGTTGATGATATTTTTGATTCGGGGAAGACTATTAATCATCTGGCGCAGGTGATTTTGGATAAGGGGATTCCGCGTAAAGACTTGAAGGTGGCGGTGCATGACTACAAATATTTTTATGATAAGCCGGAGCAGTTTCCGGTACAGCCGGATTACTGGTGCCGCAAGCATGATGTTTCGGTGAACGATGACGCATACTGGATTCACTATATGAGTCACGAGTTGGTGGGGCTTACGGTGAAGGAGCTGGAGGAATATTATTTTGCCGGGGACGCTGAACTGAGGGCTGTTCTGAGTCAGTCTGGCGGGCAATGACCGGCGAATGAGCAAATGAGCGAATGTCTGTTTTGATTTGCGGTCTTGACGAGGCTGGGCGGGGGCCGCTGGCGGGGCCGGTTTATGCCGCGGCGGTGATTCTCGGAGAGCGGTTCAGGCGGGTTTTTGGCGGGGAAATGCTTGACGATTCAAAAAAACTCAGCGCGAAAAAGCGGGAAGATGCCCGCCGTTTGATTTGCGCGGAGGCTGCCGCGTGGGGAATTGGTTACGCGACAGCGGAGGAAATTGACGCGATGAATATTCTCGCGGCGAGTCTCTTGGCGATGAAGCGGGCGTTTGAGCGGATGGCGGCGGATTTTGAGGCTGCGGGCGGCGTGATTGAAGCTGTCGCGGACGGCTTGTTTGTTCCCGATATTCCTGTTCCCTGCTCGGCGATGGTGAAAGCTGATGCCCGCGTTCCCGAAGTGATGGCGGCTTCGATTTTGGCCAAAACTGCCCGCGATTCTGAGATGGAACGTTACGCGAAACTGTATCCCGAATACGGCTATGAAAAACACAAGGGCTATCCGACAAAAGCGCACCGGGAAGCGATCCTGAAATACGGCCCGTCGCCGATTCAGCGCGTGACTTTCACGGTGAAGCCGGTGTGAGGCTATCCGGCTTCGCCGGATAGCCTTCGGAGTTTTCGCGCCGCGAAAACTCCACGCATTTGTTGTATTAAGAAAGGGGGGACACTTTCCATACATTTCCGGCACATAGAAGCATTCATTCTGTCCCCCCTTACGCTCCAGCCGCGCTTTGCGCGTCTTGCGCTATCCCCGTGTTTGGGGAATAGGGACTGGGGAGTGGGGAGCGCAGTTTGGCGGACGCCAGAATCTCAGCAATACCATAGAGAGATTCCGGGTCAAGCCCGGAATGACAAAATATGTAACCGCGAATTGACTGCGGCTAGCTGTCTCTGCTTTTTTTTACGACGATGCGCCGGCCTTCGCGTTTGCCTTCTTGTTTTGGTTCGAATTTGCCGTCACGCTTGCCTTCAAATTTGCCGTCGTGTTTGCGCGTTCCGGCGGCGATTTTGCGCGGGCCGCTTCGTTCGCTGGGGGGACGCGCGCCCTGTTCCGGTTTTCCGCCGGGGCGGCTGTTTCCGTCTTTGCCTGAACGCCTTTTTTCCCTAACGGCTTTTTCAAGCGAGCGCAGGGCTTCGTCAAAACCTTTCAAGATTTCCGGCATATCATCGGCGAACATGATCACGGACTGGCGGTCAAATCCGCCGGTATCGCGGTTTTTGCTTTCCACGATGTTCAGATAAATATCCCCCATGCGGTTTTCTTTTACGTTGAAAAAATACGTTCTGTTTTGCAGCGGTATGCTTTTTGTAAAAATCTCTCCGCGAATACCCATAATTTACCTCAATTAATTTCAATTTGCGCCGCAAGCGGCGGATTTAATCGAACGCCTTCGCAAACGCGATGGCGTAATTTTTTATGCCTGACAAGCTGTGTCCGCTTCAAGTACCATGCGGCGCTGCCATTCTAGTAATTCCCGTTCAAGACATTTGTCCGCTCCTGCCGCGTCCGCCATTACGCGAAACACGGGCTCCGTGGCTGAGCCGCGCATCCAGATTGAAGCGGCGGCGATACCGGCTTCGTCGAAAAAACATATTTTTAGCCCGCCTTTGCCCGCTTCGCCGAAATTCGCTATGCCGCGTTTTTCTTCGATGCCGTTGTACGCGGCGGCTTCCCACGCGCATATTCCGTAACGGGTTTTCAGCGTTTCTTGTTTTTCTTCCCAGCCGGCAAGAAATATTTGCTGATACCGTTTTTTCAAAGCGCTGTGATCCTGAGTTTTTATTTTCAGGATTGCCTGTTCGTCATCGGCGCTTGTCGTTACAAACTGCGGCAGGCTGGCGATAATGTCTCCTATGCCGAAATTTTCACGGTACAATTCCGGTTGATTTGACAATTTAAGCCACAACTCAAACGGCCCCGGTTTGTCCGCCGCGCTCTTTATGGCAAGCAATTTTATCAGAGATACCACGGTGTTCAAAGGGTCTCTGACTGCCGCAGGGTGGATAATGCATCCGCCGTTTGATCCTTCGCCGAGAATTCTCACGAGATAGCCCTGTGAGCGGAGTTTGCGGGCAAGTCCGACGGCGTTCGCTTCGCCCACTTCGGCGCGGAAAACGGAAACGCCGAAAGCGGCGGCTATTTTTTCGATACGCAGTGATGTCGGGTCGTTTACTACCAGCGCGGCTTTGGTCAATGCGCCGCCGTTTGCGTCATAGGCGAGTTCTCCTTTCCATGCCAGGAGGCTCAGTTCGGCGACACAGGCGAGGGCGAATACTTCCTGTGCTTCGAGTATGCGCGTCTGCTCGCGGGTGTCATCCCAAATTACCAGATTGCCCCGGTCGCCGTCACAGTCCGGGGTGTAACCCATGACGAAAGAGGAATCTTCGCGGCGTGTTTCTTCGAGAAAATGTCTGCATGGTTCGAGGGACGCGCCTTCGGGGATTATGCTGTGGACTATTTTGCCGGGGATGTCGTTGATTGCTTTGAAACCGATGCCTAGATTTGAGAAAAATTCTTTGTCGATGGACGCGCTTCGCGCTGATCCGTTGAAGTCGCAGACTATGCCGAGCGGTTTGCCGTTGTCTGAGAATGCGCGGAGCGGGCTGGTTTCGCGTGACGGTTTTCCCCACGCGACTTCCGCGCTGAAACGCATGTACGCCCGGTATGCTTCTTGTTTGGATTCGGCTTCGGCGGCGTACACGGCGCGGAGCTGAGCGGGATCAGTTCCGGTGAAGGGTTGCGGGAGGTTGCCGTTTGCTTCGATGAAGGCGCGGAATTGGGAAACAAGCGCGGCGTTTTTTTCGGGGGCTAACACGCCGCCGTCCGAAAAGCCGAATTTCAGGCCGTTGTGCCCGATGGGGTTGTGGCTTGCGGAAATGTAAATGAAACCGATGGGCTGTTCTCCGGTTTCGCCCGCGCCGCGCGCCCATGCCATGATTTCCGGTATCGCGGAGTAACCTGCCCATTTTACTTGACAGCCGGAAGCCAATAGCGCGGAAATGATTGCTTCGGCGATTGCTTTTCCGGTCGGGCGGGTGTCGCTGCCGGTTAGTATGAGTGGGCTTGCGGTGTGCGCGACATTGTGCGCCCGGACAAATTCGGCGAAACAATGCCCGGCGGCGGCCGCGATAGCCGTGTGAGCGGGGGAAATTTCGCTTGACGCGCTGTGTTCTGCGCCATCTGCCGCAAAAATGCCCCGCCAGCCTGAAGCCGAAAGTATCATTGTGTCGAGTGCCTGACGAACGCCGCTTCCTGAAATCATAGAAACCTAGTATAGCTTGTACTTACGTTAAAATCTAGATCAGTGTATACTGTTGAAGAATAGGGACTAGGGAATGGGGACTAGGGAATTAAGATTTTTGTTTGCTGTTTGAGCGTGTTACTTTGACGATCAGATTGCGTACAACAAAATCCCTGATCCCCAGTCCCTATTCCCCACACGGGGATAGCGTAAGCCGCGCAGCGGCTGGAGCGTAAGGGGGGTGATAAAAAATCCGCTTCCATGCGGATTTTTTATCATGTAGTTTTTGCGTCTGCAAAAACTACACAGAAAAATTAGAACAGCGGCATCCATGCCGCAAACTGTGTGCCGGGGAGTGTGTGGAAACAGCCCCCTTTCTTTAGGAGATATGTAAGAATGGAGAATGTGATGAGACGAGTATATGTTGATTATAACGCGACTGCTCCGCTGCGCTCTGAGGTTAAGGCGGCGATGATTGCGGATATGGATGTGTTTGGGAATGCTTCGAGTATGCATACGGCGGGGCGGCTTGCGCGTTCGCGTATTGAGCAGGCGCGGGCTTTGGTGGGGACGCTTGTGGGGGCGGCGCGGGAGACGATAATTTTTACTTCGGGCGGCTCGGAGTCTAATAATATGGTTTTTCAGGCGATGCGGCATCTTGCGTCAAAGAAGGATGGGAGTCCGCTGGCTGAGGGGCGTGTTGAATTTATTACGTCTGCGGTGGAGCATCCGTGTGTGATGAATTCGGCGCGTTTTTTGAGTGATTTGGGTTTTAGGGTGATTTTTTTGCCGGTTGATGAATATGGCACGGTCAAGATTGGCGAGCTTGAAAAGGCGCTGAGTGATAAGACTTTGTTTGTGTCGGTGATGATGGCGAATAATGAGATTGGGACGATTGAGGATATTAAAGAGATTAGCCGTCTGGTTAAGGCGAGCGGCGCGTGGATGCACACTGACGCGACTCAGGCTGCGGGCAAGATAGCTGTTGACGCGCTTGATTTGGGGGTTGATTATCTGACTTTGTCGGCGCACAAGATTTACGGGCCGAAGGGTGTGGGGGCGTTGTATGTCCGCAAGGGCGCGCCGATGTTTCCGCTGATTCAGGGGGGGCATCAGGAGGACGGCTTGCGGGCGGGGACGTATAACAACGCCGGTATTCTGGGGTTCGGGGCTGCGGCTGCTATTGCCCTTGAAAAACGCGAGGAATACGGGCGGAAAATGTCGGCTTTGCGGGCGCGGCTGAAGGACGGGCTGGAGGCGGCGATTCCCAATATCAAAATTAACGGCCATCCGTCTGATGTTTTGCCGAATACGCTGAATGTTTCTTTTCCGGGCGCGGAGGGTGAGGCGATTCTCCTGTCGATGGATATGGAGGGGATTGAGGCTTCGACGGGTTCGGCCTGCGCGTCGGGGAGTCTTGAGCCGTCTCATGTGCTGCTGGCTGTCGGGGTGGGGCCGGAACTGGCGCACGGTTCGATACGTTTTAGTCTTGGCTGGGGAAACTCGGAAGAAGATATTGATTATATTATTGAGACGCTGCCGCCGATAATCAAGCGGCTGCGGGCGATGTCCACGCTGGATTCGGGCGCGGGCGCGTAACGATTAACGATGAAAAATTCGCTTGAGCGGTTTAGGCTTGAGCAGTCTTAGAGAGGAAAAAAATGTCAGATTGGCTTTATTCGGATACTGTAAAAGATCATTTTACCAACCCCCGGAATGTGCTTCTGGAAAGCGAGGAGGCTTTTGCCCCGGACGGACGGGGGCAGACGGGAAACATTCGCTGCGGGGATCAGATGCTGATGCTTCTGAAAATCAACGATGATGTCATTACCGATGTCAGGTGGAAAACGTATGGGTGCGCCAGCGCTATTGCGTCTACGAGTATGTTATCCGAAACAATCAAGGGTATGCGTATCGAGGACGCTTACCGGATAAAGCCTGAGGATTTGGTTGAAAAACTGGGCGGGCTTCCTGAGTACAAAATTCACTGTTCGGTTTTGGGCGATAAAGCTCTCCGCGCCGCCATCGACGATTATCTTGAGAAGACCGGCAGAAAGGGGATGCTCAAGGAAGAAGCCGTCGAGATTTGTCACTGCATGGGTATAACGGACAAGGACATCGAACGCGCATACCTCGCCGGTTCTAAAACCTGGGAGCAGCTCCAGCAAGCAACGAAGATCGGCACGGTCTGTGGAAGCTGCAAGGGAAAAGCGTTGGAACTGCTTCACGGTTTTGAGCATATTTATTCCTGAAAAAGCGCGAACAAAAAATGTTTGAAATCAGGAGAATCTATTTTCAAAAAACAAATAATATTTTGGGCGCATTTTGCCGCTTGAAGCAAGCGGCAAAACCGGGCTATCCATTTCAATTCCTCGACTTTGCATACGCAAAGTCTGCGGGATTTCCACTTCTATCCCTTGCGCAGCTATTCGCCTGCGGCGAATAGCTTGGGAGGAAAACTCCAGCCATGAATTGCCGTAAATTGATTTAGGTGGTTTCGAGTAATATAATTTTGAAGTAAAATAATAATGAGGTGGTGAGGCTCTATTATGAATAAAATTACAGTTTCAGGCGGGAATCAGAATGTCAGAATCAACCGCCACATTTACGGTCATTTTTCGGAACATCTGGGACGATGTATTTACGGCGGTTATTGGGTTGGCGAGGACTCGGACATTCCCAACCTCAGGGGAATTCGCGGTGATGTCGTCGAGGCTCTCCGGCGCATAAAAATCCCAAATCTCCGCTGGCCCGGCGGCTGCTTTGCCGATGAATATCACTGGAAAGACGGCATCGGCCCCCGGCATGAAAGGCCCCGCATGATCAACACTCATTGGGGCGGCGTTATCGAAGATAACAGTTTTGGCGTTCATGAATTTCTCGATCTTTGCGATCAGCTTTCCCTTCCGGGGCTGCCCCGCTGTGAGCCGTATATTTGCGGCAATGTGGGAAGCGGCACGGTACAGGAACTCTCGCAATGGGTCGAATACTGCAATTTTGACGGCATAAGCCCGATGGCTGATTTGCGGAAGAAGAATGGCCGCGCCGATCCCTGGCAGGTACGGTATTGGGGGATAGGCAACGAAAACTGGGGCTGCGGTGGTCAGATGACGCCGGAATTTTACGCGGACAATTATAAACGCTACGCCTGTTATGTCCGCAATTACGGCGGCGCGGGTGTGTATAAAATTGCCTGCGGTTCTCATGACGATTACTACGACTGGACGAGAACGCTCATGGAAAAAACCCGCGTGCCGAACGGTTTCCTTTTGAACGGGTTGTCGTTTCATTACTATACGATTCCGGGCGACTGGCAGCGGAAAGGTTCGGCGACAGATTTTTCCGAAGACGAATGGCTTGCGACGATGAAAAAAGCGATCCGCATGGACGAGCTGGTACGCGGGCACGGCGCGATTATGGACGAGTTTGATCCTGATTGTGCCGTCGGCATGATTGTTGATGAATGGGGGACATGGTACGATGTCGAGCCGGGCACTAATCCCGGTTTTCTTTATCAGCAGAACAGTCTGCGTGACGCGCTTGTGGCGGCGCTCCACTTGAACATTTTCAACAATTATTCCCGGCGGATATTCATGGCGAATCTTGCCCAGACTGTCAATGTGCTCCAGTCGGTGATTCTGACCGATGAAGCGCGAATGATACTAACGCCTACTTACCATGTTTTTGATATGTACAAAGCGCATCAAGACGCGCATCTTCTCCCGGTTAATGTCGAAAGCGAATCATCGGGCGGCGTACAAAGTCTCAGCGCGAGCGCTTCGATGGACGCGAAGGGCGCGGTTCATATTTCTCTGGTCAACATTGACACCGAAAAAGAACAGCCGCTCAAGATAAATTTTGACGATTTCACCGTAAGCCCGTCTTCCCGTATAAGCGGGCAGATTATTACATCGAACGATATGCGGGCGCATAACACATTTGAAAATCCGCAAGAAATAACCCTGCGGGAATTTTCGGACACCACTGTTTCAGGAGGGGCCGTGACGCTGACCCTGCCGCCGATGTCCGTAGTTACTTTGAAGATAACGTAAGTTTTTGCGTGTTTGGCGTGGGGCGGTTTACCAGTCCGTTTCTTTTCTTTGAAAAGGTTTCGGGCAGGTAAACCATTATTTTTTTTCCCCGCGCTACGCGAATTACTAATTCAGTTCTGTCAAGTCCGCCGGATTGAGAAGCGCTGGTGAACCATCTGCGCGTTGGGTCAGGAGTGTTTCCTTTTGTATGCTGACCGAAGTGTTGGGATGTATTTCTATTGCGGACTTTGCCTGGAGTGTGAGGTTTGTGTCAAAACGCCCTAGATAGATTTTCCCGTCGGCAAGATTTACGGTAAGCGCGTACAAATCGTTTCCGTTGACCCACAAGATGCTGTTGGGGTGAATGTCGTCTTCGCCCTGTTTTGCCATCTCAAGGTTGGCGTTGTTTATTTCGATAAGCCTGATCGCGCCGTTGCCCGTGTTCTCTCCGGCTATGGCGATAATTTTGCCGTTGGGGAATATCAGCGTCCGTATGTTGACCGTGTTCAGCGGGGAACGTTTCAGTTCTTCGCTGTTGGCGGGGTCCAGCCGTATGAGTCTTCCCAGAGATGTATCCGCTTTTTCGATATTCGCGCCGATAACTCCCCGCGCTTGCCGCTCCTCCTCGCTGATAACCGCCTGCTGATCTTCGGCTATGCTCTCCCGTTCCTGCTGTGCTTCTTCGGTTTTCTGTTCGGCGAATTCTTCCTGCCTTTGGGCTTCCTTGCGCTGTTCTTCAAGCGCCTGCTCGCGCTGGTCAAGTTCCTCCGATTTTTCCGCCGCTTCTTCTTCGCGCTGGTCGAGTTCTTCCTCTCTCTGCCGCGCTTCCTCAGAGCTTATCGCGCCCGATTCCTCGTCCTGCTTTACCTGATCCCGTTCCCGCTCCGCCTCAAGCCGCGCGCGTTCGGCTTCTTCCCGTTCGCGCTGTATCCTGTTTTCCTCTTCCCGGATAGCTTCGCGCTGTCCGGCGGCTCTCTGCTCGGCTTCCGCCGCCTCCCGCTCTTTCAGATCAACCATATCCCTGCGCTGTTCGACGCTCTTGTCGTCTTCTCTACGCATTTCTTCAATTACTCTGTCGTCGGCTATGGAGGAGGTGTCAATCGAACTCAAGCCGCCCATGCCGAGCGGAATGAGCATCAATGTCCGCGCAGGCCATTCGTCAAAACGTATAGAAATACCGGCTTTTTCGCGGGTCAAATTCTCGACAACCTGATTTTTGTAACGGCCCGAAAAATAATCCCAGTCGCCCCGGTAAACCGCGTTGTATACCGTAACATATTCCGCCAGAAGCGCGGCATCCCTCTCACTGTAGCCGTAAGCTTCCTGCAGATAACCCTGAATAATAATTCTTAGATTGCGAATATGATCGACACCCGAATCGACACCCAGCCCAAAAATATCCGCGTCAATTTTCGCGCCATCGGCTGGAGAGACACTGTGAATCACAAAATAGCGGCTAGCGTCTCCCGCGCGGACATTTCCCGCTTTTATAGACCGGCCAAGCTCAACGCCGATATTCCGTATCTGTTCCCGCGTTTCAACTCGCGAGTGCGGCCCCTCATAGTTTATAAAAGTTACCGGATGAAGGTTTTTCTCCAGTTCCCCCTGATCAACCTGGGCAAAAACCGCCCCGGCGGCGCAAACCACCAGAAAAAAGACCGCAAAAAACCGCGCATCCTTAACTTTCATTTCTCACTCCTGGGCTTTCCCTGCTTCTCAAAAGTAATTTTACCGCATAACCCCGTTTTTATCAATGGATTTCTTTGAATGAGCAGGGAAAACAAACATCAAAAAACTAACTTCTGTAATATTTTGGGCGCATTTTGCCGCTTATACATTTTATACATTGTTTGCTTAGGAGTTTGCTTCGCAAACTCCTAAGCTGTCCGCAAAGCGGACAGCCATCCGCTCCAATTCCTCGACTTTGCCTACGCAAAGTCTGCGGGATTTCCGCTTCTATCCCTCGCGCGCCTCACGGGCTGACTGGGGAATGGGGAGTAGGGATTCTTCAGTTTGTTGTCTGCGCGTATTACTATCACGCGCAGACAGCGAACAGCAAATTCCCTATTCTCCGCTCCCCGATCCGACTATCCGGCGAAGCCGGATAGCCGGGGGATAGGCGCAGACTGCTTGCGGGCTGCGCCGTAAGGGGGGACACAACAGATGTTTCGGTATGCCGATGAGAGCGCGGAAAGTGTCCCCCCTTTCTTAAGCTATTCATTCACAGTCCGAGGCCGTTAATCCGCGAACGTTTTTCCTGTCCGCTTGTCCGGGTATAGATGCGGGTGGTTTCTATGGAATTGTGTCCGAGAATATCCGCAAGATCGACCAGGTCGTGGTAGGTGGACAAATATTTTTTCGCAAAATAATGGCGGAAGTTATGGGCGTGTACTTTGTCGACAGGTATCCCCGCGAGTTCCGCAAGCTCCTTCAGTTCCCGCCATATCCGTGCCTTGTCTATAAGCTTGTCCTTCTTTCTGCCGTGGAATATGACACCGGTTATTTGTTCACTTTCGCAGTATTCCAGCAGCTCCAGGCAGAGAGAGTTAGGAATGAGAATCTCCCGTATTTTGGTTTTTCCCCGGACAAAGGTTCCGCCGCTTTTCAGGGTATCCTTTGTGAGATATTGGAGTTCCCCTATCCGTATCCCGCTTGAAGCAAGGACTCTTATCATATAGTAAATACGTATTTTGTCATGCTCTTTCGCTGTTTTGACCAGCTGTGAGTATTCCTCATCGCTGAACATATTATTCAGGCTGCTTTCGCGCTGAATTCTGATGGTTTTTACACGGAATGAGTTCTTGTTCAGATAGGAGAGAAATCTGTTTATTGATATTAGATAGGAGTTTACACTGACCGGTTTATACCGTTTAGACAGGTGTTCCTTATACCTCAGAATATCTTGTTTTTTTATTCCTGATATCTCCTTACTGATAAAATCAAGAAATCTGTCCGCGTCCCTGATGTATTTATTGATGGTGGTTTGTGATTTTTCCTGCAGAATGAGTGATTCCCTGTAATTATATAATACCTTATCGTTCTTTGACATACTATTAAGTCAACTTAATACAACAATATATTGTTTATGTCAAGAAAAAAAAAGAAAAATTCTTTTTTTTATTAATACAAGGTAAAAATGTCTTAAAGTTTTTTTTTGATCCTCCGAAAAGGGTTCTACCCGCCTTTCAACTATATCACTGGCATACATTACTCTGCTCTGCGGTTGATATACTTCCTTTCCCTGCTGCCGGAAATGGGAAGTCAATATATTGTTGTATAACATTGATAAGAGGTTCGTATGGATCTCCTATCAATAGTTGGGGAGGGATTATATGAATAATTATAATCCGGGACAGGAACTGTCGTCGCTTGATTTTTCAAGCATCATCGGCGGCGCTCTGAATGCTGTTGTCGGCGCGCAGGCGCAGTCGTCGAGAACATCGGTTGCTTTTATCAAAGAGGTTGGGTTTACGCCGCCAAAAGAGGGGGATGCCGCTGGTGATCCGGTTTATGTCAGCTTCAAGTATCCCAAGGAGATCGCTCCCGCGCAGGGTACTGAGCCGGCAAAGTATCAGGATATGGAAATCAGCGTTCCCATCCTGACGATAATGCCGATTCCGTTTATCCGCATTGCGAATGCAGATATCGATTTCAATGTAAAAATCAATTCAGTCAGTACCGCGGACACCAGCAGTGAAACAAAGGCAGATGCATCGATAGAAGCTTCTGCCGGTTACAAGGGATTCGGGTTTACCGCAAACGTCAAAATCAATGCGAGCGTATCCCATCAGAAAAAAGCTTCCACCTCGGAGAAGGTCGAGAAGGAGTATTCACTGCATATCAATGTAAAGGCTGTTCAGGATGAGATGCCTGCGGGTATGGGCAGAATCCTCGATGTTCTCGAAAACAGTATCCTGACAAAAGCAGTGGAAAAAAAAGCCGGATAAACAAGTAAATCAATCTTGAGGGTTGCTAAAGAAAAGGAACAGATATGCTGAAACTGAGTGATTATATCGGACAAGTACTGACAGATGTGGCAACGGGCAGGGAGATTGCGGACAGGAATTCTGCCGCTTTGAGCGAACGGTATCAGGCGGATACGTTTATGAAGGGGATGCCTGTGCCTCACTATACCATTGAAGAGGCAAGCTTTGAGTTGCCCTTCATGATTGTGGGGGTAGTGACACAAGGCAAGATGGATGAAGGTTTGGTTGAAGGTATTGTAGATAGTACCAGGGAGAGGACAACCGCGCTCATACATTTTTTCATTCTTGAGAAAACACAGCATGAAAAGGAGTATGGAAGTGACGGGAAGAGTGCCTCTAGGACAGAAGTTCAGAACAAAGAGTACAAAGAGATAATCGGCAAAATTGTCGAGGCTCTGATCAAGCATGTCAGGATAACAATTGAGGAAGAGGGACTGAAGATGATCAAACTGCTCGATCTGGTTGACTCATTATGCAATCAGCTGGGTAGTCTGGTCGAAAAAAAGTTCTCCCATATTGAAGGAGAGGATAATCCTTTTACCAATCAGGAGAATATCAAGCTCCTGTGCGAAAAATACAGACGTGTGCTTTTTAATGAATACAAAGATATCATCAGCACAACAAACGGTGTCATCGTTGATGCGTCCACCGGAAAGCTGAATGAATACGCGGAAGACAACTGTCTTACCCATCTTAAAGTCACGCTCCGTGAACAGGATTTGGATTTTATTGTCGAGCATGATGAAAAGAGCGGTTCTATGAAACGGTTCCTTTCCCTTAATTAGAGGAGTGGTACAGATGATACTCATACCCATAAAAGAGGAGTTTGATCAAATGCTGTTTTCGGTTTCTTCACTGGTTACTCAGCTTGAGGAACACCGGTATACATTTATCGACGAGGTGCGTGCCTTTATTGGTCTGGTAGAGAAACAGGCCGAGAAATATCGTATTCCCATTGCGTCGGAGATCGGTATTCTCAGGGGCAGATTATGCGTAATCGATGAAGTTTTAGGCAGTTCCCGGAGTAATGGCGGCGGGTATAATCCTGATACGCGCCGGGCATACCGGCGAAACAGGGATGCCTTTACGCTGAAACAGCTTGATGAAACATGTCAGTTAATCAGAAACTATTTTTCCGCAGCAGAAACCATCTTTCAAGAAACCCTCGGATTGTGCCGGCAGGCAGCGTCCATTGCCCAGATAAAAGCGATCCTGCCGGTTTTTGTTCAGGAAACTAAAACAGATCAACGTGACCGGGAAATACAATTGCGGTCGCTCTGGGAAAAAATGAAACAGGACCCTGACCTGTGTTCCCTGTGCACCCACATTATAGGACTGGCGGGTATTCACAATACCATCATCCTATTTGACCGCGCGCTGGGGGAAATCGGCGTTTAATGGAGGTACAAATGGTTGCCAATGAAAGCAGGCAAAAAGTAATGAAAATTATCGGTGAGTATGGGTGTTATTACCTTGCGGTGATCCATCTTGCCGAGGAACTGACAAAAAAACGGATCGACGCGATTGATTTCTTTGTGCAGGCACTGGAGAAAAAATGGGTTGACCATGAAGCTACAATGCTCCAGCCTGCGGAGATTCTCGGAAATCTCACAAAGAACAGGTTCATAGTTGTAAAAGAAGATATCTCATACCAGCCGAAAAATGCTGAGTACGAGATACTTCTGTTTGAAAATGGCAACTACTGTCATTTTGTCCTCGGCGATGGTACGGGGAAGGTAGCGTATGATCCCCTGGGAGTCTCAAATACCGTTGCAAACGGCAAACTCGCGGGGAAACGGATTTTTAGGAAGGTGTAAAGGCCGTCACTAAAATCTAACCAACTTTATTTGTATAGGAGTCTTGTTATGGATTTTAACAGTATCGGCAAGAATAGTGCCGAAAAAATCAGCGCCCTGATGAATGGGAAATTCAGGATCAAAAGTCATGATCCCAATTTCTGTGTGCAGTTCAGAGGTGATAAAAATCTGTGTCTTGGCAAATTTGCAGGCAAACCGGAACAGATTTTCACGCTCAAACCGGTAAAAGATGATTTTTACTGCATTATGCAGGACGGATCGGATTTGGTATTTGATGTCAACGGAGCAAAAACAACGGACGGTACATCAATTATCATGCACCCCTATCACGGCGGGGATAATCAGCTTTGGAAAATTGTACTGAGCGAAGACGGAAAATACGTCATGTTTGTTTCAAAGCACTCCGGGAAATGTGTTGATGTGTATGGCGCAACATTTGTGTCAGGACAGCGGGTGCACTTGTACAGCGCCAATAAAACAATTGCTCAAAAGTTTGTGCTGGAAAAAGTGAGCTAACCGTAACCGGAACAGGGAATGCGTAAAAACTGATTTTAGGTTTTGCATGTTTTCAAATCATATTTTTTTGGAGGAAAATTGTATGGCAACTATTACTATAACAGGAGCATTAGTGAAATCAGGTACAGCGGAACTGAAAGTAAAATCTGCTGATATTACAGGGGTGAGATTTGAGCAAGATGGGAAAAAACTTATCTTTCATGTTACCAATACAACAGATATCAAACTTATTGGCAATAAATTAAAGATTAAGGAGCAAAAATGCGATCCTGACAGCTCCTGTGTATGGATGGAAAAAGCAAGTAGAAGTTATCTGCCTGATATGAAAGATAATAAATGGTTCAGTATGCTGAGTTCTACTGAAACAGAATTGTTTGATGATATACGCTCTATAGATGATTATCCGCTGGGAGATATAGACAAAAACCGAGTCCTGGAATTTGCCATCGGAATAAATGTTGGTGAAGATAGAAATGATTATATCTATATTCATGCAAAGCAAGAAATTATTTCAGGCGGCGAATGTCAATTTCAAATATTTGAAGCTTCTCTGGTAGAGGATTCTCAAGGAAAATTGTTTGACATGCTTAGAGAGCTTTTTGACACTGATTCGCCGGCGCCCGATAAGGTAACCCTTGAAAATGAAGGTGTTATTTTTAAGACTGAGATTCCTATCAAATGGAAAACGGATACTGTGTACTACAGAAATTAACTTTGTGTGCCTTTGGACAAGTTTCCGAAAATTAAAATTCTTGCAAAAATTTCTGAAGTATTTGCAAGGACTTCGTTTGCATTATTTTTTCTTTGGAGGAACTATGAAAATTTATGAATTGAATCAGAATAATTGGGGAGTATGCGGTTTTGCCGCTGCTTTACAGGCTGCTGCGGCTAATGGGTTGGTAACTCTGGCGGGGGATAACAATCATGACATCCTTTTTCCGGTGATCAAACAGTTTTGTGATACCAACAAGGATATGGAGCAGGAATTGCTCGATTTTTCGGCAGTTTTCGGTGTCCAATACGGCTATAAAAACCTCAAAGAGGTGCTGGACAAAATGAAAGTGGATACTGCCATGACAGGAGACGGAATCGGTCTTGCTATGACCGGAAAGGGGATGAGCAGATTGTGTAAAAATCTTGGGTTTAAAGCGTATGACTTTCACGGAACCACCGCTGTTTCCAATGCTTTTGAGTTCAAGTATGCCAATACGATTTACGGCTTGGGTAAAAAAGGCGGAGAAACCGGAAATTTCCGCTGCGGATTGCTCCACTGGGTATATTGCGACAAGGATAAGCAGCTTATGACCTGGGGTGATTTTATAAGCCCCGATGCGCTTGCCATTTATTTTGACAAGATAACCCACTATTTGCCGCTGTAACCGGAACAAGGAATGTGCAAAATCTAAGTCTTAGGTTTTGCACATTCCGTAATTCACCGGAGAGAATATACGATGAATTCAGCAAAAGTACTGCCAGCAGTTTTATATATTTCATTATCAGGAATGCTTTTTGGCGCGCCGGCGATCAAAGCGGGAATTCATATCAGTCCGCCTTTTGTTATAGAACAAATGAGAATGTTCCCAACAGGGACAGAGCTTTATTCCGGAATGGCAATTGATTTATGGACATTGCTTGAAATGGAACTGGGTATTCAAACTGAATATATCCGTTTTCAGTCGATGGAAGAAATGCTATTGGCTGCAGAAAAAGGGGACATCGATGTAATTGTTTCAAATCTCAGTGTAACCTATGAACGAACAAAACAGGTGCGGTTTATCTGGCCATGGTACGATGGGGGATTGCGTATTATGATCTGCCATAAAAATGATACCAATTCGGTGTTTACAGAGATGAAACAGCAGGGACAAATTGCTTCGTATCTCCTTTTGTTCTGCGGAATGACAGGAGCGTGTTTTGTTATCACCCTAATTAGAAGAAAAGTGCAATCTGATTTTCCTCAAAAGTGGCGGGACGGAATTGCCTATACCTTTTATGATGTAATTTCGGTGTTTTCTACCAAAAAAATTCCCCCAAGTTTTGAGGTTAAGAATCAACGGTACCGCTGGTTGTGGCATATTTTTTCGGCTTTGTGGATGCTGGGCTGTGTGGGAATTACGGCATATATTACATCAACTATAACTGCGGCAATGACTTCGGTTGCTCTTTCGGAAGAAAAAATAGATTCGGTTTATGATTTGGAAGAAAAAAAATCCGGTGTTCTTGCAGGAGGTCCTGCGGAAATATTGCTCCGTAATTTAGGGATACCTTTTGTTTCTTTTAATGAAATCGAAGATGCTTCGTCGGCGCTTTGTTCTGATATTATCGATGCGGTTATTGCAGATGCGCCTGTACTGGAGTATCAGGCCTACAGCCATCCAAAAAACAATCTGGCGGTGGTCGGAGAGATATTCAATCCAGAGAAATATGCTTTTGGAGTGTCCCTGCGTCACAAGGAATTTGCGGATCGTATTTCTACTGAAATTATCAGGCTGATTGAGTTGGGTAAGATTGAGGAACTCCGTTCCAGATATTTTGGCAGGATATATTAATGATTAACTGTTTATAAAACACTATGGGGAGTATTCTGTTTTACGGAAAATTTATTTTAAGGAAAATGATTAGACTTCCTCGGAAACTCGGTTAGTTACCTCGGAAGTCTTTGCATTTGCTCCCGTTTTGTTTCAAAACGCTGCGCAAAATGCAGTTTTGCTATGGAAGTTCCTCGAAAACTGAAGTTTCCGAGGAACTTCAGTTTACTAGACC
>QMCE01002669.1_pt1 | contig 39830 bp, 38 predicted proteins | sample 1821851 | NCBI WGS metagenome assembly QMCE01 (sample SAMN09453174, study PRJNA476694) | Termite gut metagenome, whole genome shotgun sequencing project. | isolation source: worker | host: Odontotermes sp. | place: South Africa:Pretoria | collected 2016-01-28 | reverse complement strand
CAAAGACACAAAGAACACAAAGTTTTTATGACCTTTGTGTTCTTTGTGTCTTTGTGGGAAATAATTATTGTTAGGGGGTAATATAGCTGATAAGCATAATTTTTAAACTTTCCGAATAATCTCTCCCCCTTTTTTTATCGCAGCCTCATTCATCGGAATCAGGTGATGATGTCTTTCGGGAAGAGATTTTTTCAACCCTAACAATACGTTCTCAATCTCGACTACCGGACGGATTTTCAATAATCCTCCAAGTATAATCATATTAAATGATTTCGGAGCATCCATCTCAATAGAAGTATTCATTGCATCAATACTGTAGATGTTGATGTCGTCCCGGGTTGGTTTCTTTGTAATGCCGTAGGGGTCAAAAATCAACGTTCCTCCCGGTTTGACGCTTTTCTCAAATTTATCCAACGACTGCTGGTTGAGGATAATCGCCGTATCGAACTCGTTTAAAATAGGCGAACTGATACGATCATCGCTGATGATTACAGTTACATTTGCCGTTCCACCCCGCTGTTCGGGACCATACGAAGGCATCCAAGAAACTTCCTTGTCCTGCATCAATCCGGAGTATGCGAGAATTTTTCCCATTGACAAAACCCCCTGTCCGCCAAATCCTGCTATAATTAATTCTTCTTTCATATTGTAAAATGAAGAATGAAGAATGAAGAATGAAGAATTTTCTCCTCATATCATTTTTCATTCGTTTTTTGGTTATTTTTTGCTGTTTTTATTGATGAAATTAAGATCGCAATTAATTGCTTCCCTATTCATTTTTTAAATCTCCAAGCGGATAAGCCGGGAACATATTCTTTTCCATCCATTCGTTGGATTGCACAGGGTCTAATTTCCATCCGGATGCACATGTAGAAACAATTTCTACCACCGAAGCACCTTTCTGTTCCATAGAATTTTCAAACGCTTTGCGAATGGCTTTCTTCGCCTTGCGAACAGCTGCTGCGGTATGTACGCTTTGACGGGTTACATATCTTGTTCCTTCCAGCTCTTTCAGTATGTTGGTAATTTTCAGCGGATATCCATTTATTTTCACATCGCGTCCATACGGGCAAGTAGCGGTTTTCATTCCTTCTAATGTGGTTGGAGCCATTTGTCCGCCGGTCATGCCGTAAATACCATTATTAATAAAAATAATTGCGATGCTTTCGCCGCGGTTACAAGCATGAATGGTCTCTGCAGTTCCGATTGCAGCAAGGTCACCATCTCCCTGGTAGGTAAAAACGAGCTTATCCGGACGAAGCCGTTTGATAGCCGTTGCCACAGCAGGCGCACGTCCGTGAGCGGCTTCTTCCCAGTCAATCTCCAAGTAGTTGTATGCAAACACAGCGCAACCAACCGGGGCTACTCCTATCGTTTTGTCTTGCATGTCCATCTCTTCGAGCACTTCGGCAACCAGTTTATGAACTACTCCGTGGCTACACCCCGGACAATAGTGCATCGGCACATCATTCATTATTTCCGGTTTCTTGTACACAAGGTTTTCCGGTTTGATTATATCTTTCGTTGTCATTCGTAATTCGTAATTTTTAATTCGTAATTTTCTTCACAGCTTCCACAATTTCGTCCGGCGTAAATATAACTCCGCCCAAGCGGCCGTAATGCCCTACCTTTACCTTTCCGTTTACGGCAAGCCTAACATCTTCTACCATCTGTCCTGCATTCAATTCGACCGACAGCATTGCTTTTACCTTATCAGCATACTGGTTGATGATTTCCGAAGGGAATGGCCACAACGTGATTGGACGCAAAAGCCCCAACTTAACTCCTTGTGAACGGGCTATTTCCACTGCTTTTTGGCAAATACGGGCAGAGGATCCGAATGCGATTAAAAGATATTCCGCATCTGCGCACTCAATCTCTTCGTAGCGCACTTCGTTCTGTTCAATTAATTTATATTTTTCCTGGAAACGGCGGTTATTCTGTTCCATTGTAGCAGCATCCAGTTCCAATGAAGTAATCACGTTACGTTTTCTGCTTGCCGGTTTTCCAATGGCTGCCCATGGGCATTTTTCTGCAATTTCTTCGTCTGTCATTCTTGGCTGGAAAGGAGGAAGAACCACTTTTTCCATCATTTGACCAATAATTCCGTCCGACAAAATCATGACCGGATTGTTGTATTTAAACGCCAAATCGAAACCAAGTCCTACAAAATCAGCCATTTCCTGAACAGAAGCCGGAGCCAATGCAATCAAGCGATAATCACCGTGTCCGCCACCTTTAACCGTTTGGAAATAGTCTGCTTGACTTGGCTGTATAGTTCCTAATCCAGGTCCGCCACGCACAATATTTACAATCAAAGAAGGCAATTCACTCCCGGCAAGGTATGAAATTCCCTCCTGTTTTAAGCTAATACCCGGGCTGGAAGAGGAGGTCATTACTTTTTTTCCGGTTCCGGCACCTCCGTAAACCATGTTAATAGCAGCTACTTCACTTTCAGCTTGTAACACTACCATTCCTGTTGTTTCCCACGGTTTCTCCAACGCCAAAGTTTCCAACACTTCCGATTGCGGGGTAATTGGGTAACCGAAATAACCATCACACCCGCAGCGAATAGCGGCGTGGGCAATGGCTTCGTTCCCTTTCATTAATTTTATTTCTTCGCTCATTATTTTTTTTATTTAATAAACAGGTAGTAAGTAAACGAGTAAACAAGAGGAAAAGTAAACATTGTTCTCCCGTTTATTCAGTACCGGTTTACTTATTACTTGTTTACTTATTACTCGTTTACTTTAGCTCTATAAACAGTGATACATCCGTCCGGGCAAACAACGGCGCAGTTGGCACATCCCGTACACCCATCTTCATTTGCCATATACGCATAGTTGTATCCCTTTGCATTAACGTGCTTGGACATTGCTAAAACGTTGAAAGAACAAGCCACAACACACAGTTCGCATCCTTTGCATCTCTCGTTGTTTACCACAACAGCTCCTTTTACTTTAGCCATTTTAATAAAATTTATATTCGTTTATTTTTAGGTTGCAAAGGTATTACTTTTTAAGATAAAGAAAAATGTTTTAGGTATTCTTTTTTTAACTTTTTCTTATTTTGGATTGATTTAGAAATAAAGTGTAACTATAGAAGTACAATAAATATTAATTCAATATATAAGGCACATAAGATGGCTGCAGATCACCCACCCCTTAATTTTAAAATTCTAAAACTTTTTCTTATTTTTGATTGTTTACAAAAAAGAATTATTACAATAAAAACAGCAACTATCATGCAAAAAAAGAATCAAATAGAAGTTGAAGCCGGATCAAAGGCTGCACCGGAAACTTTTTTTATCAAAATCACCAAAGGCGGTCCTTACCTGTTATATGGAAGTCCGCCTATTGATGAAATGATTATAACGCCAAATGAAAACGGCGAGAATTGGACATACCGGAACGGAAAATCGTTTAGTACGGAAAATCAACCTTGTTGTGCACTCTGTCGTTGCGGATATTCAAAAAACAAACCGTTTTGTTCCAGTGCTCATGTACACGAAGATTGGGATTCAGAGGAGACAGCCTCGTTTGAACCGTTATTAGATAATAACGTGGACATAATCGAAGGTACTGAATTAGTTTTGTTTGACAATGAAGCGTACTGTGCCTTTGCCCGTTTTTGCGATGCGAAAGGACGAATATGGAACATTGTTCAGCATGCCGAAACACCCGAACAGATCGAACTTGCCAAAAGAGAGTCGGCACATTGCTCGTCTGGTAGATTGCTGATTTGGGATAAAAAAGAGAAAAAAATATATGAGCCTGGTTTTGAACCATCCATTGGGATTATCGAAGATCCGGGCATTCGCGTAAGCGGTCCGATATGGGTACGCGGTGGTATTCGAGTAGAAAGTGCCAATGGAAAAAATTATGAAATTCGCAACCGGGTAACACTTTGCCGTTGCGGACACTCTTCAAACAAGCCGTTTTGCGATGGGACACACGCTAATTTTAAATGGAAGTAAGGAACAAAAGCACAAAATTACGAAGGCACGAATTTTTCTTTCGTGCCTTCGTGTTTTTTTATTTTAACTCAACTAATGCCTTTTTGATACGCGCAAAAGCCTCAATCAGCTTCTCATCGGAAGTTGCATAAGACATACGGATGCAGTTTGGTGCGCCGAACGCATCGCCTCCTACACATGCTACGTGTCCTTCTTCCAATAAATACATTGCCAAACCGGCAGCAGTTTTGATGGTTTCTCCTTTTGGAGTGGTTTTTCCGAAGTAAAAGCTACATTCGGGGAAGACGTAAAACGCACCTTGCGGAACTTGCACTTTAAATCCCGGAATATCTTTTGCTAACCCAACGGTCAAATCACGACGGCGTTCAAATGCTTTTTGCATTCCGGAAACATCGGTCAAGTCGCCAAGATAAGCTGCTTCGGCTGCTTTTTGTGCGATAGAGCAAGGTCCGGAAGTGTATTGTCCCTGTAATTTGTTGCAAGCAGCAGCAATCCATTGTGGAGCGGCAATCCAGCCTAAACGCCAGCCTGTCATTGCAAATGCTTTTGATACACCATTTACGATAACTACACGGTCTTTGATAGCGTCAAACTGAGCGATGCTTTCGTGTTTTCCTCCATAAGTAATATGTTCATAAATTTCATCGGAAATAGTGATAACATCCGGATATTTTTCCAGCACGTCAGCCAATCCCTTCAATTCTTCTTTTGTATAAACGCTTCCGGTAGGGTTGGAAGGAGAGCACAAAATCAGCGCTTTTGTCTTAGGTGTGATAGCAGCTTCCAGTTGAGCCGGAGTTATTTTAAAGTCTTGATCAATGCCTGCCTCCACAATTACGTTAGTACCTTCGGCAAGTTTTACCATTTCTACATAGCTAACCCAGTAGGGAGCCGGAACAATAACTTCATCGCCTTTTCCGATGATGCACATTAATACGTTACAAACCGATTGCTTTGCTCCGTTAGAACATACGATTTGTTCAGCTTTATATTCAAGATTATTTTCCTTTTTTAACTTATTTACAATCGCGTTGCGTAGAGGAAGGTATCCCGGAACAGGCGAATAGAATGAAAAATTATTATCAATCGCCTTTTTTGCAGCCTCTTTTATGTGTGTTGGCGTGTTGAAATCCGGTTCTCCAACACTAAGATTAATTACATCAAAACCTTGCGCTGCCAATTCGCTGCTTTTTTGCGACATTGCGAGCGTCTCAGACGGCGATAACGCTGCTAAACGAGCTGAAACTTGATTCATTGTGTTTTATATTATGTGTTTATTTTCCAGTGTGCAAATTTATAAAAACATTTCAACAAAAGCAAGATGAAAGCAAAAAATATTTTAACAAAACATTATGATATTATACTTGTTGGAAAATAGCACAATCGTCAGTTTTATCAACCGAAAAACTATCAATAAGATAGTTTTTACCGTCTTTATATTGGTTTTTCTTTATTTCCAATATACAATTCCGGGTTTTTCGCCAAATTTTCGAGCATTTCGATTGAAATTCCCTTTCTCTCCAGTTCCTTAACGATTGATATTGCTTTTCGCTGAGCCGGATTGAGACCAGCTAAAACCGGATCGTGGGCAATGCCGAGAAAAAAAAACAAATCGGGATATGAACGGTCATAAATCCCGGATAGCTCTTCCGTCGACCGAATTTCGCGCACACTCACTTGGTTATTGTTTTTATCGAAAAGCCATTTTGCATTAAAAATATCCTGATAGGCTGTGGTTTCCTTTATTTTTTCAACGGTGTATGTCTGTTGCGATTTTTCAATATACTGATATTCACCCTCCAATGACAGGCGATACATAAACGACCCCTGCTCTTGTATGGCTTTGGCGAGCAGACCGGCAAATGCCCGCGAACTTCCGGGCGTAAGGTTGGAAAGAAATGCGGAAAAACCTGCAATTTCCTTATCGGTAATTTTCTGTGCCCCTTTGTCATATTGCCGCAAACTTTTAGGTGCAAGTTTCAATCTTGCCTGAATTTCTTTTGTTGCCCGATGCTCCACTTTCGTAATTCTTGCATGAAAAGAAACTCCAAGCAAAGTAAGAAAACGGTAAAAATCATCCCTTTTTTCGGGAACAAACCCATTTTCAATCAAACTATTATCCAAAAAATAAGCGTCCGGATAACTTTGTAAAAAAAACCTTAATGACGGAGTGTCAAAGTAAACGGAACCGGCGGACTGTAAAGATAATTTTCCCGAATGATTAAACGCCGGCAGAATGGGAACTTGCCGGAAAAGCTGCAAAAATGCACTACGCTTTTCTTCCTGAAAAGAAAAGGAAGAAAAACATTCCGTAAAATCGTTTAAATATCTGTAAATAGTCTCTTTATCAGACACATCTACCCTACCCTTCCGGTAACGAGGAAGAATGAAAAGCTCTATTTCAGCCAACAAGCCGGGTTGTGTTAATCCCAACTGTTCTTCAAAAAAATAGCGTGATTTTTCGTTTTCCAGTAATCCGGGATGCACGGACGGAAAATTATGATCCCTTCCGCCTGAAAGATACACACGGGGGACAACATCGTTTCCCGGAGAAAAAGGAGCCATAACCTCACCGTTTGCACAAAGGATAAACGGCTTGCAGCGTAGCATTTCTCTCATCTTTTTTTGCGTTCCGAGAAAAGCATAAAACGACTGTAGCCATTCAACAGGTTGATTTTTAATAAATTCCGGGGATATATGTTCGGCGATATACTCTACCGAAATCAGAGAACCAACCAGCTTATTTTCGTCTATATATTGAAGCGTCCGGCGTATCTGTTCGTTTTTATCGTTCCGGTTGCCGGGGTATAAAGAACAAAAGCTCCACTCGTTGGTTAATTCGTCCAAATTTCCCGACAATTCGGCTAACTGATTGGATGAAAATAGCTTACTGATACTTTTTTCCGTAGCATATCGCGTGTGTTTTTTGTCTAAATAATGATTTTCACAAGAGAGGAACACCCGCTTTTCTGATAATTTTTCTTGAAAACGGATATAAAACGGATAAAACGGATGTGCCGGTTTCCATGCGTTTTTTTCCTTACGGAAAAACCGGGTTTTCTCTACCGGTATGATTTCAAACAGGTTATCATTTATTTTTCCTATTTCGCAAAGTAACTCAACAGCACCGGCAGCGAGAATGGCAAGTTGGTCAATCACATGTTTATTCCACGCTTCGCCTTGCTTAATTGATTCGCGACTGTCAGTCAATAAAAACGGGGCATGGACAATCATATTTAACCCGGTTGCCTCTTTGGTTGGGAAAAAGCAAAAGGCAGGTTCTGCTGCCTGCTCTGTTAAAAGAGTTCCTGCGGCTGTGGCAAAAAAGGCGATTGTACCCGCTTGAGTTGTTTCACCAACAGAATGACTTGATAAATTTTGGGTAAACGTGTGTAAATATTCGGTTTGCAATTCATCATTAATCATCTTTTTAAGACTGATAAACGCATATTGAATCGGGGTTGCCGGTTGAAATACAGCTTGTCTTTCTTGTTCTTTCACATACAAACCATACACTCCACTACTTGTTTTCCAACTGATTTTCAGAATATTCCGTAAAAAAAGAAGCGGCTTATGCAACGTTGAAAGTTTATTTTCAATATCTGAAAAAGCCGGTACCGGACTTTTAAACGGGATTAAAAAAAGCGTTTCGCCTTTTTTACGGTCAGATGAAACCGGAGGTTCCTCCACCGGTACAATATAATCGACGATACGGAAAGAAAAAAGGTCATCTTCCACGTGCGGCGTGTCGGTATATTGAAAGACCGACTTGAACCCTACACCAAATTTCCCAATACTATTTCCTCCTTGCTTACTACTTGTTCCAATAGAAGTAATTGCATTCAGATGTCCGATATTTTGACGTTTTTCCTCATTATCAGGATCGCTAATACTAAAAGGAACCGTTCCGTTGTGAATGAATGTCATTTGCTCATCAGAAAGGGTAATTCGCACTTCTGTCGCCTTTGCATCATCCGCATTTTGCAATAATTCGTAAATAAAATGAGCTTGGTCTGAATATTTATCCACAACCATATTCCAAAATCCCACGGCAGCGGGATTTTTCAGTTGTTGAGAGAGGATGCGCCTTTTCTCGGTTAATTGCCGGAATAATGAATTTGTATGACTCATTCAAATTATTTGCATGTAAGTACAGAACACAATTTAATAATATAAACTAATTTCGGTTTGGTACTTATTATCTGTTTATTTTAGTGCCGAAATTAACTCTTTTTGTGGAATTATTCAACTATTTACTTCTGTTTTCAAAAAATATCATACCTTTGTATGAACAGTAAAAAACTCAATGAACAAAGAATATACCACTCATTTATTGATTGACTTTGGCGAAGACGGACAAAAACTGCTGCCGGTCGTTACGCAAGATTCTACCACCAAAGAAGTGCTGATTTTGGCATTTGTGAATAAAACGGCTTTTGATGAAACTCGCCGCAGCGGTTATGCCACGTATTGGAGTCGAAGTCGTAACGAATTATGGAAGAAAGGATTAACCTCCGGCGATATGCTAAGAATAGATGAAATCCGCATTAACTGCGAGCAAAACTCATTGCTGTTTTTGGTTACCCCACAAGGGAAAGGTGCTTGCCATGCAAAAAAAGAAAATGGGATGCCTTATACTTCTTGTTATTACCGGAAAGTAAAGGGTAATGATTCGCTGGAAGTAATAGAGAGGTAGGAAATATACTATTTTATTGATCTATATCCTGAATATTAACTAATTATTTCCCACAAAGACACAAAGCTCACAAAGAGAGAAAAAAACTTTGTGTTCTTTGCGGCTTTGTGTGAAACATGTACTCTTGACATTTTAGGTATTATCATGGATAATCATTTTATTTTAACTCCATCTCTTCTTTTTTCTTTTCCTCTTTTATTTCCCCGGCAGGAATTACTAAGCTGAGAATTTTATCTTCATCTTTGTTATATGTAATTTGAATCGTGGATCCGGCTTTTATTTCTCCAGCTAAAAGGATTTCTGCCACTTCGTCTTCTACATATTTCTGAATAGAGCGTTTCAACGGTCTTGCACCGTATTGCACATCATATCCTTTTTCGGCAATGTAATTTTTCGCCTCTCCGGATAGTTCCAACTTGTAGCCAAGCGTTTCGATACGGCTGTATACATCTTTTAGCTCTAAGTCAATAATGGAATAAATTGACTCTTTAGAAAGCTGGTCAAACATAATAACATCGTCAATACGGTTAAGAAATTCCGGTGAAAAGGCTTTGTTCAACGCTTTTTGAATCACACCGTGAGCAAACTGCTTGTCGTCTACTCTCGAAGCAGGAGCAAAACCGATACCTTTTCCGAAATCCTTCAATTGGCGTGTTCCAATATTGGAGGTCATGATAATGACCGTGTTCTTAAAGTCAACCCGCCTGCCGAGACTGTCGGTTAATTGACCTTCATCCAAGACTTGTAATAACAGGTTAAAAACATCCGGATGCGCCTTTTCGATTTCGTCCAACAGGATAATAGAATACGGTTTACGGCGTACTTTTTCGGTCAACTGTCCTCCTTCTTCGTAACCGACATATCCCGGAGGTGCTCCTATTAACCGGGAAACGGAGAATTTTTCCATGTATTCGCTCATATCAATCCGGATAAGAGAATCAATCGTGCTAAACATCTCTTTGGCTAATATCTTCGCCAAGTGGGTTTTACCTACTCCGGTAGGTCCCAAGATACGGTTTCGCTGGATGGATTTCACGATTTTTTCCACCGCTTCGTCCTGACCAACAATCCTTTCTTTCAGCAATTGCTTCATACCAAGCAGGCGAAGACCTTCAGCTTGTGCAATCCGCTGGATAGGAACACCAGACATCATGGCAACTACTTCTGCCACTTTTTCCTCGTCCACTATTTGGCGATGAACACGCAATTCTTCTTCCCACCGCATTTTGGCTGCTTCGAGCTGATTCAGCATTGTGCGTTCCTTATCACGGTAGCTGGCAGCTAACTCATAGTTTTGTGATTTAACCGACTGCTGTTTTTCCTCTTTTATAACTTCTATTTCGCTTTCTAACTTTACAATATTATCCGGAACCGAAATGTTGGAAATGTGCGTGCGGGAACCCGCTTCATCCAATGCGTCAATCGCCTTGTCAGGGAAATGGCGGTCGCTCACATACCGTTCCGTATATTTCACGCAAGCCTCCAGCGCATCATCCGTATAGATAACGCTGTGGTGGTCTTCGTAGCGGTCTTTGATGTTTTTTAATATCTGCAAAGTCTCTTCCGGAGTAGTCGGCTCAACGATAATTTTCTGAAAACGGCGTTCCAATGCTCCGTCTTTTTCAATATTCTGGCGGTATTCATCCAGCGTTGTAGCTCCGATACATTGGATTTCTCCGCGTGCCAATGCCGGCTTCAGCATGTTTGCCGCATCAAGAGAACCAGAAGCACCTCCTGCTCCGACGATCGTGTGAATTTCGTCTATAAACAGGATAATATTCGGATTTTTACTCAACTCGTTCAATATCGCTTTGATTCGCTCTTCAAACTGTCCGCGATACTTCGTACCGGCAACGATTGAAGCCATATCCAGCGAAATTACGCGCTTACCAAAAAGTACGCGCGATACTTTCTTTTGCACAATGCGCAAAGCAAGTCCTTCAACAATGGCAGACTTACCTACCCCCGGTTCGCCAATCAGCACCGGATTATTCTTTTTTCTACGGCTAAGAATTTGCGCCAGGCGTTCAATTTCCTTATCGCGTCCGATAATCGGGTCTAATTTACCTTCTTCGGCAGCGGCCGTCATATCCGAACCGAAATTATCTAACACCGGGGTTTGATTATCTGATTTTTGCGATGCGGTAGTTGCCCCGGCCGCTCCGGCAGCCGGTTTACCTTTGGACGATTTATTTGGAAATCCATCTTCCTCATCTTCTTCATCTTCTTGAAATCCGCTTCCCATACGAATATCCTTTTTCCCAATTACCGAAAGGAGACTGGAATAGGTAACATTTTCGTTTAGAAGGGTTTCGGCGGCAATATTTGAATTATCTTTCATAATAGCAAGTAATAAGTGATCTGTATCCATCAAGTCGCTGCGCAAAGCGCGTGCTTCCAAATAAATAATTTTTAGAATTTTTTCTGTCGATTTTATCAATGGTATTTCCTGGCCGGGACGAATCTCGTTACCGGTACGTAAATTAGCCTCTACAATCTGCTTTATTTTTCGTATGTCCACATTTAGCGCAAGCAGGGCATCCATTGCCGGACCTTCTCCGTCCCGGATAATCCCCAACAGAAGATGTTCCGGTCCAATATAATTATTGCCGAGTCTTTCCGCTTCTTCTCTGCTATAGATCAAAACGTCTTTAACTCTCTGCGAAAAATTTGTGTTCATATTCTCCTTGTTTTTAAATTAGTGATTTAATTCCCTATTATAACATTACAAATGTATAATTTATTTGCGATAGAGCCAATATTTTTTGAATTATACAATATTAAACGTCTATATGTATATTGTCAAGAATTATACCAGAGCGAAATTGAGTGACAAAATGGCAGTTTTTGTTGTTTTTTACAGAAATTTCTAATTTTACACTTTGAAAAAACGATACTTAATGATAGAAAAGAAATAAAATAAGCTGTTATTGTTCTCTCATTCATCGCTCACAAAAGCAATAAAAATTTCAATATATTGCAACTTTTATTATCTATAAAAATAGAAAGGAAGGAATTATTCAATTTTTAATACCAATGCTGCACTACAATCAAAAACATTGGATCCATGCCAAAGAGAAGGGTAAAGTTTTCTACCGGACTAAAATGCCTGACGACATTAAAAAATACGTCAATAATTGATTGGTATTACTTATAACAAAAAATCGCGATTAATCTTGAAAATCTTGGTTCAAGACGATTTCTTCCCCCTTGCCGCCCGTTTTCGCTTATACTCCGCCTTCATTTTGGCAGAACCCGAACCGTGTAGCCCTTTAACATAAGTCGTTTTCTTCGCTTTGGTCTTTATCTTGTTTTCAGACTCTTTCTTTCCGGTTGCTTTTTTAAACAATGCGCCTTCCTGTATTATTTTTTCTATATCCATATATTAAGACATTTTTAATTTTTTCGTATTTTACACATGGAGGTTGCCTTTGCATTGAACTGTTTATGAGCAACTCCCGGCTGGTTTTAGACCTAATTCGTTAGCTTTTTGCAACATAAATTGATAGGCTGCCTCGTATTCATTTGGAATAATCCCGTCTAAAATCGCATCTTTTATCGCGATTTTTATATCACCCACTTCGCGACAAGGCGACAAGTCAAAAACGCGCATAATCTCTTCACCCGAAACAGGCGGCTGGAAATTGCGGATACGGTCTTTTTCTTCTATCTCTTTCAGTTTCTCGCGAACGAGCCGGAAATTATTCCGGAAGCGAAGTACCTTATCTTTATTTTTTGAGGTAATATCCGCTTCGCAAAGCGACATTAACGCCTCAATATCATCGCCTGCATCGAACAATAGCCGGCGAATGGCAGAGTCGGTAACTTCATCTTCCGCCAAAACAGTCGGACGCATGTGCAGCGTAACCATTTTCTGAACGAACTTCATCTTTTCATTCATCGGCAGTTTCATCCGTTTAAAAATGCCCGGAATCATTCGTCCGCCGATGTAGTTATGATTATGGAAAGTCCAACCCAGCCGGTCGTCCCAGCGCTTGGTCGCAGGCTTGCCGATGTCGTGTAGAATGGCTGCCCAGCGCAACCAAAGGTCATCCGATGTTCCGGCAACCTTGTCCAACACTTGCAAAGTATGTAAAAAATTATCCTTATGCCCTTTTCCCTCTTTCTCTTCTGTGCCTCTTAACGCCTGCAATTCGGGGAAAATCAATGGCAATAATCCGGTTTTCTCCAACAGGTCAAAACCTACGGATGGTCGCGGAGAAGCGATGATTTTATTCAGTTCATCGGCAATGCGCTCTTTCGAGACAATCTCCATGCGGTGCTTATTGCGGCCAATAGCAAAAAATGTCCGCTCTTCGATAAAAAAGCCAAGTTGAGCAGCAAAACGTATTGCCCGCATCATGCGTAACGGGTCGTCGCTAAATGTAATATCGGGGTCTAACGGTGTGCGAATGATTTTATGTTTCATATCCGCCACTCCGTTAAAAGGGTCGACCAGCTCGCCGAAACGTGCCTTATTCAGACAGATAGCCAAGGCGTTTATAGTAAAATCGCGACGATTTTGGTCGTCTTCCAACGTTCCGTTTTCCACCACCGGCTTGCGGGAACCGGCATTATACGATTCCTTTCGTGCACCGACAAATTCGATTTCCAACTCCTTATGCTTAACTTGTGCTGTCCCGAAATTCTTAAAAACAGAAAGATAGGTGCGTTTTCCCAACTTTCCGGCAACCTTTTCTGCCATTGCTACCGACCACTACCACGTCAATATCCTTGGAAGGACGTTTCAAAAACAAATCCCTTACGTAACCGCCTATGACATAGCACTCTTTCCCTACTTCATCGGCAACGGCAGAGAGAGTTTGAAAAATATTATCTTTTAAAAATTGTTCCATTTAATCGTCTTTGGCAAGTATTTAAAACTTATTATTATACTTATTGTCAAAATGACAGTACATACATAAAATTCGTCAAACCCAAGAGGTATTCCGAAAGGTGTCATCTCTTCAAAATTTAATAAAAAAACAGATGGATATGCCCACCCGCCCATATAAAATCCTAAAATTGACTGGATATACATCCAGGAAAAATTGAATCCGATTGTAATCCAAAGGTTTTGGGTGGTTAAATAAAGCATTCCGGATAAAATCCCAAGAAGAAAAAGATTAACAGCCAATCCAAAAGCCGCATCAGAATTAAAAAAAACAGGAAATGTATAAACAGCTGAACCAATTAATAAAGAAGCTGTTACAGAATACACAGCGGTTAATTTTCTAAGTATATAACCATTTGACATTGCTACACTTAAGATAACATAAAACAGAGTATACAGCATACTGACAAAAAAATGGTCAATTTTAGTATTAGGAGATAATTCTATCCAATCCCAATTTAATTTGATAATAATCAGAAATCCGGTAAGAATACAAATAGCGCCAAATATACCTCCAATAAAAAATTCCTTAGCGTGATTCTTGAAAGATAAGTTAAGGAATGATACTAAATTTTCTTTATCTATCACCTTGATAAATAAGACAAGAACTAAAATACATACTGCATCTAAAAGTAAAAGAACCGGTAATTGCTCGTAAAATAGATTACCCGGAAAAATGTCACAAGCAATTTCTACAACAAGAAACGACAATGCAGTGTAAATCAACGTAAAAAGAGTAACTTTTCCTAATATTTGAAATCGAACATTTTTCATTTTGCACATGACAGTTTATTGAAAAAATCCCAAACCACAATCCCTGCCGTAACCGACACATTAAGAGAGTGTTTTGTTCCAAATTGTGGAATTTCAATGCTTAAATCACAAAGGTCAATTACTTCCTGTTGAACACCTTTTACCTCATTTCCCAAGATGACGGCATATTTTTTTGAATCATCCAGCTGCAATCCGGGCAACATAATGCTTCCCTCAACCTGTTCAACGGCACAAACAACATAGCCTTTTTCTTTCAAACCGGAAACCACGGTCAGGGTATGTCCGGCATATTCCCAATCCATCGAAAACTCGGCTCCAAGGGCAGTTTTATGTATTTCTGCGTTTGGAGGGACAGAAGTGATACCACACAAATAAATTTTCTCTACCAAAAAAGCATCGGAAGTACGGAAAACAGAACCTACATTATGCAAGCTCCGCACATTATCCAAAATAACCACCAAAGGCATTTTTTCCGTATGCTTAAATTCCTCTTCTGAGATCCGGTTTAATTCTGTTATTTTTAGTTTTCGCATTTTATAGATGTTCAGATGTCCGGATATTAAATAATCTGATCATTTAAATATCCGGAAAATCTATTTATTTAAACGCATTTTCGACCATTCCCACCAACAAGGCAAAAGGCGCATTCCAATTAATGGCTATTTCGTTGGTTGAATAGCTGCACAGATCGTCTAAATAGCATCTTGCAGCAGCGGCAGAGGGATAGTTTGACATACCGTTGCAATCGGAAGTATTATTCGGATTGGCACCACCGACAAGATAGCCGGGGAGCGGCTCTTTGTATTTTCCGCCTTCGTTGCGCCGGTCGTGTATGTGTCGCGGATATTTACTTCCAAAATGGGTAACAAAGCAATATTCCGTTGGATTAGTACCCAGCAGATAGTTCAAAGTAGAAACCATACCAGGTAAATATTTTTCATCTTTCAGCTGGAAATAGGCAGTTCCGAGAATCACGCCGTTCATCGCAATAATACCGTTACTTCCCCATTCAAACTTTTTGACGGGAACCAGGTTCGGAGAAAAGCGGTATTGATTATAGACATTTTCTGCCAGGCATTTGAATTTTCTGCTTATTGTCTCTTTTTCGACAAAAGCAGGCAATTTATTTAAATGATTCTGCATTGAAATCAATCCGAGACTGGCTACATTTTGCCACCACGATGCATCAAACTTCTGGAAAAAATTCAATTCGTCATAATATTTTTTATTTCCGGTGGTAATCAGCAATTCGGATGCAGCCCAAAAAAACTCATCTTCAAACTCTTCATCACTATACCCGCCTGTTCGTACATCGGGCGGATTTTTGAATGCGATGTTATTGTTTTTGGATGCCCAGCTCCATGCTTTTTCGGCAGCAATTAATGCTTTTTGAGAGAAACCGGGAAAAGCATCTTCATATTCCTTATATACTCGCGCAGCCATTGCCATCATCGCGGCAAAATCCAGGGCGGCGGTAGTTGATTTTCCAACCATATACCGCTCGGAAAGGTCTTCATCCGGCAATATCATTGCAGAAAAACCCAACGAAGTAAGTTTGTTATAAACACCTCCGTCAGACGGATCCTGCATGTTGAGAAGCCAGTCATAATTCCATTTCAGCTCGTTCAAAATATCGGGAACACTATCTCCACTTTCGGGGATGTTAAGGTTCTGTTTTTTGTAGTAGTCCGGAAACATTTCGTAAGCCGTCATCAGCGAGTGAACGGTTATGCCGGAATTGACCACATACTTATTATAATCGCCGGCATCATACCAGCCTTTAGGTGCGGATACGATTGATTCTGCCGGTCTCATCTTGTTTGCTACGCCCTCGTGGATGTATACGCTGTCATCGGGATGTCCCGCTTTGCGTGCGTAACTGACGTTTCTAAAGGTAGCGTATTGCGGCTCAATGTCAGTCGAGGCACGCCACAAGTAAAAGGATTTAAGCGACCAGACCGAAAGCGTATCAAACACATTTTGCTCCTTTATTTCAAACGGATAGGATTTTTCCTGTCCGCTTTGTATAAAATATCTTCCCGGCGTTTTAAAATCCGAAAAATCGGCTACCTGTATGGCTTCATTCGATTGGCTCCAAAACTTTCCGGGTGGTAATTTCCCTTCATAAACCTCTTCCTCGGTATTTACCTTACGGATTTGAAAATTCAAGGCGCTTAGGTTTGCCAATATTGCCGTTTTGGGGGATTCCGCATAATATCCGATTTGATTGACACGGATAAATTCCTGTGCTGAAACGACACACGGAAGCAAAGTAACAATGATAAATAAAATAACCTTTTTCATGATAAAATACTATTGTTTGTAAGTAGAGGCGAAGATAAAGAAATAGAGTGGAATTTCAAAATAAAAAAGGGAGTGTCTAAAAAGAACACAGATGACACGGATTTGCACAGATAAAATTCTTTTTCATAATTTGCAATCATCTTGCTTTCAACAAAAATTAAAATCTGTGTTATCCGCGTCATCTGCGTTCAAAAGACTTTTTAGACAGCCTCTTTATAGCTCTCTATTTCTTTTAATTCTGCTCTTTTAGAATCACGTCATGTGCCCCTCCTTCGATGATCGAGGTCGAGGATACCAATGTAATTTTCGCATCTTTCTGTAACTCCGGAATGGAGATAGCCCCGCAGCTGCACATCGTTGCCTTTACTTTTCCAAGGGTAATGCGCAGGTTATCCTTCATTTTTCCGGCATAAGGCACGTAGCTGTCAACGCCTTCTTCAAATTTCAGCGATTCGGTGCCGCCCATATCATAACGCTGCCAATTTTGCGCCCGGTTGGAACCTTCACCCCAATATTCCTTTACAAAACGGTTGCCAATGGTCAGTTTTTTAGTCGGCGATTCATCAAACCGGGCAAAATACCGTCCCATCATCAGGAAATCGGCTCCCATTGCCAAGGCTAATACCATGTGATAATCCTGTACCAACCCGCCGTCGCTGCAAATAGGCACGTAGATTCCTGTTTTTTCAGCATACTCGTTTCGCGCTTTCGCTACATCGATTATGGCGGTTGCCTGTCCGCGACCAATTCCTTTTTGCTCTCTCGTGATACAGATAGATCCACCGCCGATACCCACTTTGATAAAATCGGCTCCGGCATTTACCAGGTAGTCAAAACCTTCTTTATCAACCACATTTCCGGCTCCGACAAGCACTTTGTTGTTATATTTTTCTTTTATCCATTTCAGGGTTTCCATTTGCCATTCCGAATAGCCATCGGATGAGTCGATACACAGCACATCCACACCGGCTTCAACCAGCGCCGGCACACGCTCCCTGTAATCGCGCGAGTTGATTCCGGCACCTACCATCAGCTTTTTATTTTCGTCTGATAGTTCGTTCGGATTTTCGCGATGGCTGTCGTAATCTTTACGGAATACAAAATAGACCAGATTTTGATTTTCGTCAATGATAGGCAATGTATTTAATTTATGCTCCCAAATGATTTGGTTTGCTTCGCTTAATGTAATACCCAGCGCACCGGTAGTCAATTTATCGAAAGGAGTCATAAACATTTTCACTTGAGTGTTAGGATTATCCTTTCCCGCACGATAGTCACGACTTGTAACGATCCCCAGCAATTTGCCGTTTGGAGTTCCGTCGTGCGTAATTCCGATGGTGGAATGTCCGGTTTTTTTGATCAGCGTCAACACATCCGATAAAGTATTTTCGGGCGTAAGGTTGGAATCGCTGATAACAAATCCGGCTTTGAATTTTTTTACCCTTCTTACCATTTCCGCTTGTGATTCAACCGGCTGCGAACCGAAAATGAACGACAACCCGCCATTTCGAGCTAATTCGATAGCGAGACCCGAATCTGAAACTGATTGCATTATAGCCGATACCAAAGGGATATTCAACTGAATTGCAGATTCTTCTCCATTTTTAATATTGAATTTTGTCAATGGGGTTTTCAAGGAGATATTTTCCGGAATACACTGTTTAGTAGTTAGACCCGGAATGAGAAGATATTCTCCGAAAGTTCTCGAAACGTCGTTAAAGAAAATAGCCATACTGCAAAAGATTTATTTATGTGAGAAAAATTTCACAAATGTAACCTTTTTTCTTTGATTTTTGAGCCTTTTAGTTGAAAAAAGAAACACTTATTCGCAATATTATTACTAATACTCTTCCTGTCTAAAGGCTGAATATAAATAGAAGCTGTAACTTAATTTAATGGTAATATAGCGGATAATCATTATTCTTTATCATCTTGGAAACTTTGTAAATCTTATGAAAATCATGTACCAATTAATTATACAAGTTAAAAGTTAAAAAAACATATAACTGATTATCACATATTTATAATATTAAAAAGGATTTGTATGATTTTTACATAATAAAGTATTACCTTTGTGCCGTTAATTAGAAAAATAATTTAACTATGTCATTAGGAAACAACATTTTAGCACTACGCAACAAGCGGACAATTGTTGAGAAAGGCGGAGGAGACGAAGCTCTTGAAAAACAAGTTGCAATGGGAAAACTCCCTGCTCGCGAGCGTATCATTGCCCTTCTTGATGAAGGCTCTTTCAGCGAATTTGACTTATTCGTAAAACACGATGTACACGACTTCGATATGGCATCCAAGGAACTTCCGGGCGATGGTGTAATCACGGGGACAGGTACAATCTTCGGAGAACCGATTTGCATTTATGCGCAAGACTTTACCGTACAGGGAGGTTCCTTGGGTTTGATGCACGCCCGTAAAATTACGAAAATTATGGATCACGCATTAAAAATGCAAGTTCCTTGTATCGGAATCAACGACTCAGGCGGTGCACGTATTCAAGAAGGGGTTTCGGCTCTTGCCGGTTACGGTGAAATTTTCTACCGTAATACAATGGCTTCGGGCGTTATTCCTCAGTTATCGGTTATCCTGGGACCTTGTGCCGGCGGTGCAGTGTACTCCCCTGCCCTAACCGACTTTGTGTTTGTGGTAGAAAACATTTCCAAAATGTTTATTACCGGTCCGAATGTAATTGAAACCGTGTTAGGAGAAAAAATTTCGCAGGAAGACTTGGGTGGAGCACGCGTGCACGCAGAAACAACAGGAAACGCGCACTTTTACTCATTAAGCGAGCAAGAATGTTTCGAGCAAATCAAAACCCTGATTTCATATATTCCGCGCAATAATAACGAAAAACCAAAGAGAATCGAACCGAAAGAACCAACTTTCGCAGGTAAAATTGAGGATATTATTCCAGTTAATCCGCGCCAGCCTTACGATGTAAGAGATGTAATCAAGGCATTGAGCGATGGTTCCGAATTCTTTGAAATTCAAGAACTGTTTGCCCGCAACATCGTTATCGGTTTCGGACGGATTAACGGACAATCAGTTGGATTTGTTGCCAACCAGCCGCTATACCTTGCCGGCGTACTGGATTGCGACAGCTCGGATAAAGCAGCCCGTTTCATCCGTTTCTGCGATGCGTTCAACATTCCGATCGTTACGCTGGAAGACATGCCGGGATATTTACCGGGAGTTGACCAAGAGCATGCCGGCGTGATTCGTCACGGAGCAAAAATGCTTTATGCATATTCTGAGGCAACTGTTCCTAAGATTACCGTTATCTTGCGCAAAGCATACGGCGGCGGTTATATAGCTATGAACTCCCGCCATTTAGGTGCAGACTTCGTATTTGCCTGGCCAAGTGCCGAAATCGCCGTAATGGGTCCGGAAGGAGCTGCCAACATTATTTTCCGCAAAGAAATTATGGGAGCCGCCGATCAGGATGCAATGCGCCAGGAAAAGGTAAAAGAGTATGTAGAGAAATTTGCTAACCCATTCGTAGCTGCATCCAAAGGATTTATCGACTCGGTAATCGAACCGGCAGAGACAAGAACATTGTTAATGAGAGCATTGGAACTTGCAAGCAACAAAACCGAATACAGACCTTCTCGAAAACACGGTATTCCTCCGTTTTGATGATTTTAATTAATTAACTAATTCATTTAAAAACAGTTTAATTATGTCAGAACAAACAGAGGAATTTGTAGACTTTGCCGTTACAGCAAGAAAATACAAAACACTATTGACAGCCAAATATAAAAAACGGATACCATACGAACCGGCTAACCCAAGCGAGTTACGCTCAATCATACCAGGAACGGTTAATAAGTTTTTTGTAAAAGAAGGAGATTTTGTAAAAGAAGGAGAACCGGTTCTCCTTCTCGAAGCGATGAAAATGGAAAACATCATCCGCATGCCATTCGACGGAATTATCAAAAAAATCCATGTTACGGAAGGTATTCGTATTCCTAAAAACTCGCTGATGATGGAGTTGGAAGAAAAATAAAAAAAAGGTTGTCCTTTCCGGACAACCTTTTTTTATTATATAAAAATTCAAACTTATAGATATCTGTTATTTTGAATATCTTTACTGCTTTCTCGTATGTTTTTGTTTTTTATTTAGCAATAAAATCATTGCTGAATGAATTTGACAGCAAATTCACTGTCAAACATGTAAATATCCAACTTTTTTATAAAAAAATAAGGAGCTGACCATAAAAAGCCAACTCCTTAATTTTTTCAAGACAAACGATTATTACATCATTCCGCCCATTCCGCCGCCCATCGGAGGCATTGCAGGGGCAGGATTATCTTCTTTCTTTTCTGAGATTACACACTCGGTGGTTAACATCATACCTGCGATTGATGCGGCATTTTCCAATGCGATGCGTGCTACTTTGGCCGGGTCGATTACACCTGATGCGAAGAAGTTTTCAAACTTATCAGTACGCGCGTTGTAGCCGAAATCACCTTTTCCTTCCTTCACTTTCTGAACATATACAGCCCCCTCTTTTCCTGCGTTGGCTACAATTTGACGTAATGGCTCTTCAATAGCACGCTTGATAATTTCAATACCGGTAGTTTCGTCTTCATTGTCGCCGTGAAAATTATCCAACGATTCGATGGCACGGACGTAAGCGATACCTCCGCCCGGGATGATACCCTCTTCGATAGCAGCGCGGGTTGCACTCAACGCATCATCTACACGGTCTTTTTTCTCTTTCATTTCCACCTCGGAAGGTGCACCAACGTAAAGTACGGCAACACCGCCGGCTAATTTAGCCAAACGTTCCTGCAATTTTTCGCGGTCGTAGTCGGAAGTGGTTGCTTCGATTTGTGAGCGGATTTGAGCTACGCGAGCAGCAATAGCAGCTTTATCGCCTGCTCCGTTTACAACAGTTGTGTTATCTTTATTGATAGAAATCTTCTCTGCACGACCAAGCATATCAACCGTAGCTGTATCCAATTTCAATCCTTTTTCTTCGGTAATCACTACCCCACCCGTCAATACAGCAATATCTTCCAGCATCTCTTTGCGACGATCGCCAAATCCCGGTGCCTTTACTGCACAGATCTTCAATGAGCCTCTCAAACGGTTTACTACCAATGTCGTAAGAGCTTCTCCGTCAATATCTTCTGCAATAATCAATAATGGGCGACCGGTTTGAACGGTTGCTTCGAGAATTGGAAGAAGGTCTTTCAACGTAGAGATTTTCTTATCGTGAATCAAGACGAACGGATTTTCGAGTTCGGCTTCCATTTTTTCGGTGTTTGTTACGAAATAAGGACAAATTGCATACCTTCAACCACTTCAACGGTAGTTTCAGTTCCTTTTGCTTCTTCAACGGTGATAACACCCTCTTTTTTCACTTTTGCCATTGCGCTGGCAATCAATTTTCCGATTTCACTGTCATTATTAGCCGAAACGGAGGCAACTTGCTCAATTTTGCTGTTGTCGTCACCCACTTCCTGCGCTTGTGTTTTGATGTTTTCAACCACTTTGGCTACCGCTTTATCAATACCGCGCTTCAAATCCATCGGATTAGCTCCGGCAGCTACGTTTTTCAATCCTACGGTAATGATTGACTGGGCCAGAACAGTTGCGGTAGTTGTACCGTCACCGGCATCGTCTCCGGTTTTAGAGGCAACCTCTTTTACCATTTGCGCACCCATATTCTGGAATGGGTCTGCCAATTCTATCTCTTTCGCCACGCTCACACCGTCTTTTGTGATGTGAGGAGCGCCGAATTTTTTCTCAATAATTACATTGCGGCCTTTAGGTCCTAACGTTACTTTTACTGCATTTGCCAATTCATCCACGCCTTTTTTCAAAAGGTCACGAGCTTCAATGTCAAATTTAATCTCTTTTGCCATGTCTTGTATTTTTAGCCTCCCCAGATCCCCCTAAAGGGGAATTTACAGAAGCGTTGATTAATTATTTTAATTTTGAATGTTTTAAAAAGAATGTTTTATCCGTCTAAAAGTCCCCTTAAGAGGGATTTAAGAGGCTTTTTCACACGATTGCCAAAATATCACTCTGACGCATAATCAAATACTTTTCACCTTCCAGCTCAAGTTCTGTTCCCGCGTATTTTCCATAAAGGACAACATCGCCTGTTTTTACCACCATTTCCTCGTCTTTGGTTCCGTTACCAACGGCTAAGACTTCACCTTTTAACGGTTTTTCTTTTGCTGAATCGGGAATAATGATTCCACTTGCTGTTTTTTCCTCTGCAGCAGCTGGCTTGATAAGCACTCTGTCTGCTAATGGTTTGATATTCATTTCTTTTGATATTTTAAGTTATAAAATTAATATTTATTTTTTAACGCCTAATTATAGTACATAATTCGTGCCAAATATTTTTTTATGACAAATTTTCAGAACAAAAAGTTAACCTTGTCAGTTTGGCAGACATTTTTTATTCAATCCCTTATCATTGGATAGGTATAAATATTACATGATTGTCTGTAATGTTGCCTAAACCCCAAGGCGTTGCCGTTGGGCTGGGTTATGTGCGCTTTTGGCGCGCGGCTAAAAGCCTTGTATATCCCTATCCCGGTTCAACGACCACAATACCTTATAAATTGAGGTATAAACACACAACTATTATTTTTTGTTTTTCTGTTATATTTTTATTTCTCAAAAAAATTAGCCGGTATCCCTTTCACTCCCGGATTCACGGCAAACAATCCTCCGCTATGCGGATATTTCGCTAAAGTTTCCTTATCCACCCACTCCGAAACGGTTGTAATATAGAGTGTTTCCAATTCATCGCCGCCGAAAGCAACGGAAGTTACTTCGCGCGCAGGAACCTCCACCTTACCAATCATCTCGCCGGTTTCCGGATTCCAACGCGAAACGCAGGCACCTCCCCAGTGAGCGATCCAAAGCATACCTTCCGAATCAAGCGTCGAACCATCGGGATTACCAACTCCTTCCGGAAAGCGGATAATTACTTTTCCGTTGGAAATTTCTCCCGTAGCATCATTATAATCAAATTGCTGTACCATTCGAGTAGGTGTGTCTATGTAATACATTTTTGTCTTATCAATTGACCATACAATACCATTGGAACAAATGATGCCGTCAAGCATTTTTGTAACCGATTTATCGCTGGTGATACGGTATAATCCACACTGTTTCTTCTCTTCGGCATACGTTCCTACCCATAAGCGTCCGGAAGGATCACATTTCCCGTCGTTGTAGCGGCTACCGGTTTCCTGCTCGGGATTTCCGGCAAAAAAATCTAAAAAAGTAATCTCCTTGAGCTGCTCACCTTGTACTTTACCCCATTCAAAAACACCGTTATAAAATGCCAACAAGCAATTTCCGTTTTTCAACGGCACAACTGTTCCGGGTTTACTTGGCAATGTATGCTTTTCATCTATTCCTGTTTCAGGGTCAAAAAAGTGTAATTCACAGCCCTCAATATCAACCCAATACAGCACTTTTTGTTCCGGTTGCCACAACGCCCCCTCACCCAATTTGGCTTTCGCGTCCAGCACCAATTCCGCCTGCCAAACGGTCATTGAATCCGTTGAAACTTCCTTCATTTCTTTTTCCTGATTTCTATTTACACAACTGCCTAATATCAGGCAACTTAATAAAAAAATAATGCCATGTCTACTCATACAAATAAAAATTAAAACCCCAATAAAATAGGGCGAAGGTACAAAAAATTCCAATATATTTTTTCCATTCTCAAAAATAATCCAGGGCAACCGCATCAAAATTATTTTCAAAAAACATCTTTTTGATTATTAATAAGATAGAAAATTTAATGGTCGTAGTTTATGATAGTGTAGTAATTTTTCGTATTTACCGGAAAGTTTCGTGTACCTCCGGGTTGTGTAGTAAGATAGATTTTTCTTACCCCGAGCAGCGCCTGTCGGCTTGCACGGTTAATTTATATTCAGCCCTCGGGCTACCGGTACACGAAACTTTCCGGTAAATGTGAGAAATAGCAACGTGATTATAAACTACATTTTGATGCGGTTGCCCTGAAAATAATCAATACGTTATGTCATTCGCATGAAGGAATATTTCCCGGTAGAAAAATATATGCTTTAAAAAGCAAAATTTAGGGTCTTGCAAATTTTCAACAAAAATTTATTTTGCTATTTTTGTGAAAGAAAAATTTAGCTTATCATATTGACTAATGAAGATACAGATAACAGAACCTGTTGTAAATGTTGGAATACTTTCAGCCAATGAGATTGAATTTCATTTGAATGGTAGTTTCCGTCTTGCAAACAACAACGAAATCTATTCGGGTAGTCAAAGAGTAACTATTAATAACACGAAAATACGGTTTGATCATGCCGGTTTCGAGGAGTTACTTTTCGTTCCGGTAAATGCGGTTACGGATAATTTTGATCTGTTGGATGTAATCATTGGAAAAGATTTTCATTGGGAACAAAAAGAAAATCAGCGATTTTCCGGTTCGTTAAAAATAATTACGGAAGAAGGGGGATTGACGGCGGTCAATATTCTTCCGGTTGAAGATTACCTCACAAGTGTAATCTCGTCCGAAATGAGTGCAACCTCTTCGCCCGAACTGTTGAAAGCACATGCAGTCATTTCGCGGAGTTGGCTACTGGCGCAAATCCGGAAAAAAGAAAAGGTGGCAAAAGGAAAAGGCTGTTCGCGGTTTCAATCCGGTGAGGAGCAAATTTGCTGGTATGACCATGAAGATCACCTCCATTTTGATGTATGTGCCGATGACCACTGTCAACGCTACCAAGGGATTCGCGCCAACACGCAAGCCGTGAAAGATGCCATAGAGGCTACTCGCGGAGAAATTCTGACATACAATGGAGAAATATGCGATGCGCGGTTTTCAAAATCGTGCGGCGGTGTCTCCGAATTGTTTGAAAACTGCTGGGAAAACACGCCGCATCCTTATCTTGTAAAAGTAATCGACAACCCGTCCGGAAAAGATGAAAATGCGCTGGATTTAACCAATGAATCCAATGCCGGAAAATGGATTCGATCAACTCATTCTTCTTTTTGTAATACCACTGATAAAAAAATTCTTTCTCAAGTATTAAACTCGTATGACTGGGAAACTCCCGACTTTTACCGTTGGAAGGTAGAATATCCGCAACAAGAATTGAGTGCGCTTATTCATAAACGAAGCGGCATTGATTTTGGAGAAATAATTGATTTGATTCCTGTAGAAAGAGGAGTTTCAGGCAGATTGGTCAAGTTGAAAATTGTGGGTACACGCCGTTCGATGATTATCGGCAAAGAGTTGGAAATACGGAAAACATTGTCAAAAAGTCATCTTTACAGTTCTGCTTTCATTGTTGAAAAGGAGAACATAAAAAAGAATATACCCGGAAAATTTATTCTTACCGGAGCCGGATGGGGACATGGAGTGGGACTTTGTCAAATCGGAGCAGCAATTATGGCTGAACAAAATTACAATTATAAGGAGATATTGGCTCATTATTATAAAAACACAGAATTAGTGAAGGGAATTAAGACGATGCGTGATTTTTAAATAAAAAACACAGAAAAATTTTGCCGGGATAAAAAAAGATTGTAATATCGCAATATTAATTTATAAAGTCTGAAAATTGTGAATACAAAAGAACTTATAACCGAGCTTAAAAACAGGCTTAATCTGGATGAAGATAAAGCCTGCATGTTGTTTGACTCGACTATCAAAACTATTGAAAAAGAGTTACTAAACAACAATTCTGTTAATATACAAGGATTTGGGACTTTTGAAGTCCGGAAAAAAGAGGAAAGAATATCTGTTAACCCTGCAACCAGGCAGAGAATGCTTATTCCTCCAAAGCTGACGTTGGCTTTTAAACCAAGCGCGACGCTAAAAGAACGGATAAAAAGTAACTAAAATTCTATTGAAACACCCGTAACAAAAACATACAAAAGATTGATTACATTTCAATAACTTACAAAATATAAATAGATGAGAATTACTTTACAGGACTTGATAGACCAAGTAGCAGAACAAACCGGAGCTACAAAGAAACTTTCGGAAGATTTTTTACGAGAATTTCTTGCTGTAATCGAAAATGCTCTTGAGAAGGAAGGTATAGCTAAAATAAAAGGATTGGGAACATTCAAGCTGCAGCCGGTTGAAGAACGGAAAAGTGTTAATGTGCAAACCGGCGAGGAAATGATCATTCCTTCCCACAATAAAATATCTTTCACATCTGAAAAAGAATTGAAGGCAGCGATTAATAAACCATATTCACATTTGGAAACTTATATTCTTTCAAAAGAAGGTCCCGTAGATAGCGGCGAGCCGGAAGATGAAAATGAAAATGAAAATGAGAATGAGGAGGAAGAATATGAGGTCCCGGTAACTGTTGAGGAAGAACTGCAACCGGAAGTCATAGAAGAAAAAGAGTTGCTTCCGGAAATTATAGAAAACGAGGAAGAACCGCTTTCGATAGTAACAGAAAGAGAAGAATCTGAGCCGGAAATTACACAAATAGTAGATTCCCAGCCGGAAATTACAGGAGAAGAAACAAAACCATTAACGGAAGTTATTGAGGAAAAACCGTTGCCGGAAGTTGTTGAAAAAGAAGAGAGTAATCATTCTCTAATTGAAGAAAATGAACAGGGAGAACAGGGAGAAAGCTGCAAAAATAAAAAAAGCTGTAAGTGGCTTATTACATTGATTATTTTGAGTTTAATTGCCCTGTTGATATGGCTATGGTGTTCGGATTATCCCAAATTGAAGTTGACGGAAGACGAGGGAATAAAAACAGAAGATATTCAAGTTGCCCCTACGGATGAGATTGATGAGATTGATGAAAATGTTGACAATGATACGATAGATATAAACCAATTTTCGCAAGTAGAGATAATTGATGAGACAGCCGAAAACGCGTATGTTTTTGAAGAAGGAGCTACGGTAGATTCAACGACTCCGAATCCAAACCGGAATCCCGAATTTGAGGGTGAATATATGTTTGATAGCCAATTCGATTTCAAATTACTTGATTTTATGCAAGCTAATCATCCGTATATGAAGTTGATAACATACGGTACACCACGAGAAGTTGAATTAGCAGCAGGGCGCCGGCTCACTCTTTTGGCCCTCGAATACTACGGGCATAAGCATTTTTGGGTGTATATTTATTTATACAATACGGATGTAATCAAAAATCCGAATAACATTCCGGTAGGAACAATGGTTAAAGTGCCAAGATTAGACAAGTCGCTTGTAGATCCTAACAATGAGGCATGCGTTAATGTTGCACAAGAAATTCAGCGAATCCTGCTGAAAATGTAAATTGGAAAATAAACAAATTCATTCTAATTTTAAAAATAAAATATCCAACAAAATTAAATTAAATAATGAATACATTATCAATTATCATTTTAGTCGTTGTAGCCATCTTGGTTATTTGGGTTATTTCCATATACAATAATTTAGTAAGAATGCGTAACAACCGCGAAAACGCGTTTGCCGATATTGACGTGCAGTTAAAGCAACGCCACGATTTGATTCCTCAGTTAGTTGAAGTTGTGAAAGGATATGCCAAGCATGAGAAGTCAACCCTTGAAAATGTAATCAATTTGCGCAATGCCGCTGCAAGAGCGACCACAATTGATGATAAAATTATGGCTGAAAATCAGCTAAGTTCCGCAATGGCAGGTTTAAATGTAACGCTCGAAGCTTACCCAGATTTGAAAGCAAACCAAAACTTTTTGCAACTGCAAGGCGAAATCAGTGACGTTGAAAACAAGTTAGCATCTGTTCGCCGCTTCTTCAACTCGGCTACTAAAGAGCTTAACAATGCTGTGGAAGTATTTCCTGCAGTCATTTTTGCCGGTATGTTCGGATTTAAAAAAGAACCAATGTTTGATTTGGGCACAGAAAGAGCAGTAGTTGAAAGAGCACCACAAATAAATTTTTAACTAATGACATACGTTGGTCTACTAACTCAGCAACGGCAAAATAATTTCCGGTCGTTGTTACTTGTCGTGTTATTCCCTTTTTTAGTAGTGGGACTAACCTACTTGGGAATTAGTGCATTTGTTTATTCCGGATACGAAGATACATCTACCTCCCCCGTTTCAATCATTAATGAGATGTTTATGAATGTGGCACCTATAGTGTTCGGAGGTGTATTGATCTGGTTTATTATTGCCTATTTTGCCAATACTTACATCATCGAAAATGCGACACAAGCCAAGCCGCTTACACGCAGGGAAAATATGCGAGTGTATAATTTGGTGGAAAATCTGTGTATGTCTGTCGGTATGCCCATGCCCAAAATCAACGTAATCGAAGACCAGGCATTGAACGCTTATGCCAGCGGACTAAGCAAAAAAAGCTACACAGTAACCCTTACGCGCGGAATCATCGACCACCTCAACAACGATGAATTAGAGGGAGTAATTGCGCACGAACTTGCACACATTCGTAACCGGGATGTCCGGTTACTCATTATTTCCATTGTGTTTGTCGGTATATTCTCAATGGTTGCACAAATCGGTTTCCGCGCGACTTTGTATGGAAACCGGAGTAGAGACAACGGAAAAGGCGGCGGAATATTAGTTGTTATTGTAATACTGATTGCCGCTATTGGATATATTCTTTCTATGCTGATGCGCTTTGCCATAAGCCGCAAGCGCGAATACCTGGCTGATGCCGCAGCTGCCGAAATGACAAAAAAACCGCAAGCATTAGCATCCGCATTGCGCAAAATTTCCGGAAATCCTAATCTTAGTCGACCGGCACCTGCTGATGTTGCACAACTTTTTATCGAACACGAACAGAAAAAAGCTGCATTCACATCCCTTTTCGCCACACATCCGCCGATAAAAAAACGGATTGAAGTACTGGAACAATTTTAAAAGCTGTTTTTACTTCTATATCCATCATCAGGGTTAGGAATCTGAATTTTGGATAAAGTGATGATATATCGGAAATAGCCCGAATAGGCTTAATTTTCATAACCTTACAGTCAACAACCTAAGGTAAAAATGACATAAACAACGCTGCCTGGAAGGCAAAACTGCGTACGTACAGCTTACACCCTAACTCCGTAGTTTTTAAATTAATTCTCTAATTTACAACATTTTACACACTTTAATAAACACCCTATCATACCCCGTCTATTTTTTTATAATTCACTAACAATCAATACAATACTTTGATAGACTACCTAAAAACTGCGGAGTTAGGGTTTGAATAAAAATTTCGGAGCACTTTTCTCAGAGTCTAAGAATCTATATTTTTGTACATCAACATAATATTTTTTTGTATGAAGATTATCGAAAAATGATTCTCCATTTATATCTATCTTGGCAAAAGGTATTCCACGTAAAGCTATTGGGCAATATTCCTTCAAAATATCTTGCCATTGTTTATGTTCTTTTGTCCCTTTTAGCCCATAAGAAGCATCATAAAAAATACCATTGTAAACAGAGAAAACATGATCATTGAAAAAGTTGAAAGGAGTATCTTCAAAACATCAAAAGATACGATTTTAAAGGAAGGAATTTTTTTTACAGCCAATCAATCACGCCAGCAACTTAACCCCCGAAACATACCCCAGCTTCAAAAACTCGTCAAACATATCAGAGTAGGAAGATTTGTATTTTATATTTACTTTGTAAGTCAGTTGAGCGGTATTCTTTTCATAATTATATTCAAATGAGCGGCTGATAATCATTACTTTCTGGTTGTCAAGTATGTCTCGTATTTTATCTGTGTCCGGACTGCATGTGTTGCACGATATGGTTAGAATTTTATTTATCCCGTCTAACAGAAGCCTTCTTTCAAATTGTTCCATGATAAGAAGAGCAAAAAGCGTAAAGGTCGTGGCAACCACAGCTTCAAGATACATGCCTGCACCTACGGCAAGTCCTACCGCCGACATCAGCCAAATACAGGCAGCCGTTGTCAGTCCCTGGATACTTCCCTGTCCGCGCATAATAGCTCCTGCACCCAAAAAACCGATACCGGTAAGTACTTGCGCCGCAATACGTCCGGGATCTCCATTTGGGAAGTCAGAGTAAGTCTGCGGAATCCAAACAGAAACAAGCATTGCAATAGTTGAACCTACACATATTAGCGTAAATGTGCGGATGCCCGCATCGCGCCGGCGGGATTGCCGTTCTATACCGATGATTATTCCAAGTATAAAACTGACCGATAATTTAAAGATAGATGTGGAAGCGTTTATTTCCGTATTTTGTATAATTTCTTCGATATGTTCTATCATGGGTGTTTTTTGAATTTGCAACGAATATTTTTTGCAAAGTTAGTCTTTTTTTCATAATCGTTAAAAAAAAAATACCGATATTTGCAGCATGATATTTATGCTCATAAAAGGATTTATAATTGGCGTCTTTGTTTCGGCTCCGGTTGGACCTATCGGAATGTTGTGTATGCAGCGCACATTAAACAAAGGTCGTTCGCACGGATTTGCTACGGCGTTGGGAGCTATGGTATCCGACTTGATATATGCAATTATTGTTGTGTTTAGCATGTCTGTTATTATCGAACGTATAAAAGAATACTCTTTTGCTCTTCAAATTACCGGTAGTATTATTGTTGCCTTGTTCGGACTGTATATTTTTCTCAGCAATCCGGTAAAAAAATTAACCAAGTTTAATGCGGAAAAGAAGAATCACATACAGGATTTTCTAACCTCTTTGGTATTAACAATAACCAATCCGTTGGTCATTTTACTTTTTATCGCCTTGTTTGCCAAATTTTCCTATATCCCCGAAAATACGGATTTCAAGCAAAATATTCTCGGCGTACTTTTTGTTATGTTGGGTGCTTTTTTTTGGTGGATACTATTGGTAAACGTTGTCAATTTGTTCAGAAGCCGGATTAATATGCGGCGTCTTTATGTTGTAAACCGCTCCACCGGCATCATTTTTGTGCTGATTGGGATTGTTACGTTAGGATTTGCTCTGTTTTCTTGATAATATCTTTTGCATCCACATACTTTTTTAATAACATTTCCGAAAAATCCAACGATTCATCCAAGCCCTTTTTTCCGGAATAAGCATTGATAATCATCAATAAGCGAGTGGTCGAAAGGTTCAGTTTCGTTCGCTCATTATCGCTGGTTGGGGTGCCGATTCCGCCTGTTTCATCGCGGTAAACGGGTAATCCGGCGATGTTTAGCTGACCGCGGCCGATTGCTTCAAATGGCTCGTTTTCGCGACCTATTCCTAATGCGATTTCTTGTCCGGTAATTTTATCAGCATCAAATCCGCCGATGGAATAACCGGTTTGAATAGAGATTAAATTGATTAAATCGACAGCAGTGTTGACTTTATACAGTTCCAAATCGCGTAATATTCTTCGACAAAGAGCCTCTGCCGATGGACGGTAGCGGTTCGGATCTTTCCCAAAAATTCTGTATGCTTGCCGGGTAGCTGCTATTGCCGGACGTTTATTGGCTGTTTCTATCGTGTAAGTAGCTTTTATGCTCTCTTTCAAGGTGTTAATTTCTTCCCACAATGTTTCTGATGAAGGTGTGTTGACGATTGAACACTCAATAATACCCAATGTTAAATTGGGGAATAATTGACGGATTTTTTCTCCTATTTTGATAATTTTCATTTTTATCTTAACTAAGCGATATGGGATTAAAGTTAATATTTGCTTTTTTTGCCTGTGCATGTTGGAAGTGGCGTTTGATGTTCCGTCTTTCACAAACTTGGTTCCTGTTTGCTTGAACCAGAACGGAATATTTTTCTCCACGCATAAATTTCTGATTTCCAATACCCAGTCATAATTACAGATACGGGCTTCTGTACCGGATTCTCCACCCACAACCACCTTTTCAACCCAATTTCCGAGATAAGGCGAGAGGTCTATCCGCGTTAAGAGCGGTTCGCAAATAATCATCTTGTGTTTGACTGGTACTGCTTTGTAGATAGGAAGGCGATAGTCGGCTCTGTCCTGATTTTCAACAGTGCAGCAAATCGCCACATTGTCGTAGCCGTTGCCCCAGTCTTTGGGCAGGCAATTTTGCAGCCGGTCGATCCGTTTGGTGATAAAAAGGAATTGGAGGTCGCTCCGGGTGCGCATCATTTGCCAAGCTGCCGGTCGCCAATTGTCTGCCTCATCTAACAGAAAATCAGAGCTAAAACAAGTATAGACTAACGTTCCCGGAGGAATTTTATATTCCCCTGTCCGTTTCCTTTTTATAGGTAAATCAAAATTAGCGGTTTGCTTGACTTCGGAACTGTCTTTTCCATGTCTGCCGTCAATACGATAGACATAACAGTTGCGGCAACCTTCACTCAATTTCCGGCAACCGTGCCAAGGATTCCACGTTACAGACGGTTCATTCATACAAGTTAATCCAATTCTGCGTACCGTTATTTTTCGCTTGATAGACCGGTTTTATTGAGTATCTTATCTGTTTATCAGAGGGAAATGCCTTCAGAAATTCAACAATTTCCTGTTCAGTTCCACTCGTTTTCAAATTAGAAAGGTTAAATGAGAGGGTGCCGGATGATTTAAACAGCGAATCTTCATGCAAAACGCATAAGCCGGAAATAGGCTGTTCGATTTCGATATTTTTATAATTGACCTTGCAGATAATTGTTTCCGGCTTTCCCAGTGAAGAGGAATTTTCAAAATGAAACTCTGCACTTACGGGCAATGATTCGTAGCGTATTTTTTTCAAAAAAAGAGCCTTTTGTGCATCCGAAAGCGGGGATCCGGTTTGTGCAATGGACATAATCTCCAAATGTTCGATTTTATCCAAATGCCAACTCCCCCCCTCTTTGTTTTCCTCTGTTGTTATATTAAAAGCAAACGAAAATGTCAGAAAACCAAAAAAGACTAAAACTGCTGTAATGACAAAAAATTTCTTCATTCCGATAAGATTTTATTTCTTTCGTGCTCTCCGGCTTCGTGATTCGGTGTTAATTTTTATGCTTGCGGCTTTTTAAGCCAACACAAAGTCACAAAGACAGAGAGGCATAAAGAATTGTTATTATGTTGTTTTTATCAGTTTATCAACAAACCGGTGCATCTTTTAGTTTTCCAGTCAACTCGCTTACGCATTTTAAACCGTGGCGTTCCAGGTAATCGTTGATTCCTTCTGCTACTTTAATGGTAGCGGCCGGGTCGATGAAATTGGCTGTTCCGATTTGAATTGCGGTAGCGCCGGCTAATAAAAATTCAATCGCATCGGTTGCTGTCATAATTCCACCCAAGCCGATAACCGGGATGTTGACTGCTTTTGCCACTTGCCATACCATTCGCAACGCAACCGGTTTCACGCATGGGCCGGACAAACCGCCGGTGATAGTTGATAAAACCGGTATTCTCTTCTCTGCATCAATCGCCATTCCCAACAAGGTATTTATTAACGAAACGCTGTCGGCTCCCGCAAGCTCTACTGCTAAGGCGATTTCCGCAATATTTGTTACATTGGGCGAGAGCTTGACAATCAATGTCTTATCATAAACTTTCCGAACAGATGAAACAACCTCTGCTGCTGATGCGCAGGATGTGCCAAATGCCATTCCTCCCTGCTTTACATTGGGACAGGAAATGTTTAATTCAATTGCCGGAATTTTATCCAACGCATTGATTTTTTCGGCAGTCGCTACGTAATCTTCAAGTGTAGAACCGGATACGTTTACAATCATATTCGTATCTATGTCCTTGATTCGCGGGTAGATATGTTGAATAAAATAATCTACGCCTTTGTTTTGCAAGCCAACGGCATTTAACATTCCCGAAGGAGTTTCCGCCATTCTCGGATAGGGATTTCCCTCTCTGTGGTTTAGCGTAGTGCCTTTTACGATGATTCCGCCAATGCGGCTTATATCAATGAAATCGGAAAACTCCTCACCGTAACCGAATGTCCCGGAAGCGGTCATAACCGGATTTTTCATCCGTAGATTGCCAATGTTTGTCGTTAAATCAGCCATTTTAATTCATTTATATTAAATACCGGTCCGTCTGTACATACACATTTATGACCTGATTTTGTGTCGGTTACGCAACAAAGGCAAGCTCCGATGCCGCAAGCCATGGAATTTTCAAGCGAAACCTCGCAGTCAACTCCGTTTTTCGCAGCAAAAGAAGCAACTGCTTTCATCATTGGTGTTGGACCGCAGGTATAGATTTTATCCCATTTTTTTCCGGATAAAACGGTATGGTTTGTTACAAATCCCTTTTCTCCAAACGTTCCGTCTTCGGTTGTAGTATATACTTTTCCCTGTTTTTCAAATTCGGATAGTTGCAATAAGTCTTTTTGCGAACGTGCACCCAACAAAAAATGAGGTTCATATCCCTTTTCTTTCAATTCTGCGCCTAATAATAAAAGCGGAGCAATTCCTACGCCGCCGCCGATGAGCAGCAGATTTTTTTGATTCTGCTGTGGTTCGCCAAAAGTATTACCAAGCGGAAAAACGAGATTAAGGTTATCTCCCTCCTGCAACGTTGCTAATTTCCGGGTTCCATCGCCAACCAGCTGAATGAGCAGCCAAAGTTCATTTTGTACTTTATCCACAAAATGAATAGAAACCGGACGACGCAAAAACGTGGTAGGCGAACCGTCCACCCGAACTTCAACAAACTGCCCGGCATGCATTTCAGGGAGCTTTCCCTCTGCCGTTGTCAGTTTTAACAAGACATAGTTATTGTTGAGTTTTTCGTTTTTACTTACAATAAGGTCTAATAAATACTTCATTTAATTAATAATTAATAATTACAATCGTGCGTCTACAATATCCCTATCTACAAAATTTTTAGCATCGTAAATAATCGTGCCATTTTCTTTATATTTACGGAAGTCAAATTTTTTAAATTCATCGTGTGCTACTGCCAAAATGATTACTTCGTATTCTTTATCCGGATTAATCTTTTTTAAAAGCGGCAGCCTGTACTCTTCTTTTACTGTATCCTCTTCCGCTAACGGATCCCAAACATCCACATTTAATCCAAATTCGGACAATTCGCGGTAAATATCCACTACTTTAGTATTGCGAGTGTCCGGACAGTTTTCTTTGAAGGTAATTCCCATAATCAAAGCGTTTGCTCCTTTAATTTTGTATCCTTCCTGAATTAATAATTTTACGATTTTATTGGCGATAAAACCGGCAATCATATTGTTTACCCGGCGACCGGAAAGAATTACTTCCGAATGATAACCGACTGATTTTGCCTTATGTACCAAGTAGTAAGGGTCGACACCTATACAATGTCCACCTACTAATCCAGGACTGTATTTTAAAAAGTTCCACTTTGTTCCGGCTGCTTCCAGTACATCGTTTGTATCAATACCGATTCGCTCAAAAATCAAAGCCAATTCGTTTACGAATGAAATGTTTACGTCTCGCTGCGCGTTTTCAATTGCTTTTGAGGCTTCAGCTACCTTTATGTTGGGAGCCTTGTGTGTACCGGCTTGGATGATGGATGCATACAAGGCATCTACTTTTTCTGCAACTTCTGGCGTAGAACCAGAGGTTACTTTCTTGATTTTGACCAGTGTATTTACTTTATCGCCCGGATTGATGCGTTCGGGAGAATAGCCGCAATAAAAATCACGGTTAAATGTCAATCCGGAATAGCGTTCCAATTCGGGAACACAATCCTCTTCTGTGCAGCCCGGATAGGTAGTTGATTCATAAATCACAATATCGCCAGGCTTCAATGCTTTTCCGATAGTTTGACTTGCCGACAAAAGCGGAGTTAAATCGGGATTATTGAAACGGTCTATCGGAGTAGGAACAGTCACAATAAAGTGATTGTAATCTTTCAGCATTTCCGTATCATCAGAAAAAGAAAGTCCTGTTCCTTTTTTGTCTTTGGCTTTTTCCATTACGCTTTTTAATGATTCAATATCAGATTCTTGCGTATGGTCTTCGCCATTCTTAAGTTCTTCGATGCGTGCATGGCTAATATCGAACCCCAAGACACTATATTTTTTTCCAAATTCGATTGCTAATGGAAGTCCTACATAACCAAGACCGATAACAGCAATTTTTATTTCTTTATCTGTTTTCATTTTAGAGATTTATGTTCTTTTTTTCTTCTCTTTTTTGAATATGAAAAATAATGGCCTTTATCTTCTACCCGTTCACCATCAAAATACTCTTTGGCATAATATCCGGCTCTGTCTGTATGATAAGAACTTCTTTTCCAGAATCCGTAGTAGCGGGAATAGCCATAGTTGTATCCGTAACCCGATGAACTGTCGGCACCATTCAAGATGATATTTACATTATTTACATTGTCCTGCCGCAACTGAGTAATGGTGTTTTTGAAAAACTTCTTGTTCGTCTTGTTCTGGCGTACCACGAAAAGCATCAAATCAACCATTCCGGAAATGGTATAACTGTCAGATACTAAGCCAATCGGACTTGTATCTATGATAATATAATCGTACACTTCTTTTAATTGCTTTACTAACTGGTGTAATTTTTCCATTTTGATCAGCTCTCCCGGATTTGGCGGAACCGTACCAGCCGGCAAGAAGTCAAAATCAAGTGATTCGTCTTTTATCAATATCTCTTCCAGCGAAACTTGACCGATTAAGTAATTAGAAATCCCTTTATTTGCCTGTATTCCCAGCAAGCGGGAGAGACTTGGCCGCCGGTAGTCCATATCTATAAGCAGTGTCTTTTGGGAGCTGAATCCGTAAACTGCCGCTAAGTTGGCAGACAAGAATGTTTTCCCATCTCCCGGTTCGGTAGAGGTAAACATGACCGAAATTCCCTTTGTTTTTTTAGCCATAAATTCGATTCTTGTACGGATTTCCCTGAATTTTTCCGTAAACAGCGATTTCGGATGGTTCAATACCGGCAGTCGCTCTGTGAAAGTTGTTTGAAGGGTAGTTCCTATAACAGGGAAGAAAGGAGATGCTTTTTCTACATCTCTTTTTGTCCGGACGGTATTGTCAAGTAAAGTACGCAACACGACAAAAATCAACGGTAGAATGAATCCAATCATGATATGAGTGGAGTAAGTTTTCCCCTTGTCTCCGCTATTGATTGCACTGCTTGAACGAGCTTTGTCCAAAATAATATTATCGGGCGAATTAGAAGCTTTTTTAATCTGTGCATCAGCCCTTTTTTGTAAAAGAAAGTTGTAGTAATTTTCGTTAATCTTATAATGCCTTTGAATGTTTTGCATTATACGCTCTTTATCGGTCAAGGAAATAATACCCGAATTCAACTCTTTTTGTCGAGCTATCAAATCCTGCTTTTCGATTTCCTGCGTTACCTTCATATTTTTTAGTACTTCATACATACGAACTTTTAAATCGTCAAGCTGCTTGGTATAGATTGGGTAGTACGGATTTTTGTCGCCTATTTGAGAAAGTTTCTCGTTGATTTTTATCAATTCACTAACCAGCGTATTCAACGTACCATCGTTTATACCCAACCCGGCAGGCAACATAATACTATTATCTTGCACATTACCGTCCAAATATTGAGTTAGATAGTTCAAGTACGCTTCTTTCAGTCTCATTGCAGTAAATGCCTCTTCGATGGTAGAACCTTTGGAAATCAGTTGTCCGGCGTATGATGATAAGTCAACAATCCCGCTTTGAGAACGGAAAGACCTCATTTTTTCTTCCGTGCTCATTAATGAGTCAGATAGATAGGTTAACTGGTCATCAATAAAAGAGATTGTTTTTATGGCAGCATCGTTCTTTCTGTCCAAGCTGAATGCTTGATATTGCAAGCAAATTTCATTGATAAAATCTTCATCCCGCCTCGTATTTTCGCTTTGCAGGGATACTTCAATTACTGTAGAACGCTCTCTGTAAGGGACAAGATTCAGCCGGTAAAAAAAGTCATTTTCCAAATCGACCGGACTACGAAACTTAAAATAAATATCATTGTTGAAACCGCCCAATCGTTTTATGGTTGCCGTAAAATAGTCTGTCTCTACCGGAATTCCATATCTTCCTTCTTTTTCAAACTCCACCTTGTTATTTGTTTCATACTGGAGAGTAAAAGAATTTTTATCTATGGGAATTATTTTAAATTCACGCCCATATCCAAATTCATTAATTGTATAGTCAACAAGTTTTACCGGCGAAATTTTATACAAGTAGTTGGTTTTGAACCGCCCTCTCGTATAGTAATCTACCGTGAGATCCAATTGATTGATGGCACGTGAAATAATATCTCTCGAACTGAACATAATCAGCTGGTTTTGCATGTTGCGGGAAGAGGTTGACCCGCTGAATCCCTGCATAAAATTATATTCCGAAGAGACAAAGCTATTTTCTCCTTCTCCCATGATAATTCTGGCACTTGTTTTATAGACAGGTTTCCAGCTTTTATTTTTTACGTATGCGAATCCGATACAAATTGCTAAGGAGATAACAAAGAGATACCAGTATTTCAGTATCTTCAGTATCCATCCTAATAAGTCGAAAGAGGAATCATCCTCAGTAAAAGCCTCGTTATGTTTGTTTTCACTATTCATACACCTCAATTAAATTACCTGTTTGTTATTCCATATATCAAGAAGAAAAAAGAGAATGAAGTTGAAATCACAGCTAAAATCGCACCAAAAGAATCTAATCTGAAGAAGCGTTCGCCTGCAGGCGGCACGTAAATAATGTCATTCGGCTGGACATAATAAAACTCAGAATCTAACACCGATATGGACCGGATGTCAAAATGCCTTACTTGAGTTTTGCCTTCCGCATCTTTCCGCATGATATATACATTCTTTTTATTTCCGACTCTATATATTCCACCGCTCATAGCCAGTGCCTGATATATGGTAATCTTCTCTTTATAGAGTAAATGACCTCCTTTTCCGGCTTCTCCCAACACGTAAAAGTAGTTATTGCTTAACGCTACAATTACCTCGGCATCTACGATAAACGTTTTTATTTGTTCCTGAATTTTCGCTTTTGCCTGTGCAAGTGTTAATCCTGCTACCGGAATGCCGTTAATAAAGGGCAAATCAATGGTACCGTCTGTATATACCCGGTAGGTATTTCCCGAATTGTTACTACTTGTATTACCTTCTGAACCTCCCGCATTGAAAATATCAGCCACTTCTTTATTTATTGAAAGAACTCGTACACGTAATTCATCATCCGCTTGAATCTGATAACGTTCCATCTCCGCTTTTGCATATTGCGGCAATCGGTCACTTTCTTGTAATAATCGAGTGTATCTGTTTACTGTACAAGAAGATAACAAAAATATTAAAATTATATAT
>QMCE01000237.1_pt1 | contig 40089 bp, 35 predicted proteins | sample 1821851 | NCBI WGS metagenome assembly QMCE01 (sample SAMN09453174, study PRJNA476694) | Termite gut metagenome, whole genome shotgun sequencing project. | isolation source: worker | host: Odontotermes sp. | place: South Africa:Pretoria | collected 2016-01-28 | reverse complement strand
TCTTGACAAGGCTATAGCCTTGCCTGCGAAATTCGTGTACAAAATCCTTGGCAATGCCGATTTTACAGGCAAAACATAACTCAGACAGAACCTAATTCAAGTGAAATTCAGGGACAGTATAGAACGCGCTCCTTTTCACCTCGCCGCCCCCAATCCATCAATACCCCGGTTCCTTCGTCAGCCAGCCGTCGTCGCCGACGCCCACCCTGCCTTTCTGGCGGGGATTGCCTGTGCGGACTATCGTGTCCGCGACGTTGTTCCGGGACTGCCGGAAGTCCTCGCGGAACTGTTGGCGGGCACTGGGGTCGTCCGCGTACAGTTCCTCAAGCTCCGGCTCGGCGTATTCACGGATATACTTGTCTGCCGAACGCGCCGCCTGGCGTCTCGCCTGATTCCCGGCGAACTCGCCCAGACAGCCTCCCAGCAGCCAGGGAGTGGAAAGACACAACAAAACGATCGGCAGTCTGCTTCGCATATGCGCGCCTCCACGGGGGGCATCTCCGCTCTTTCCGGCAACGGTTCTTTGCCGTATACTTCGTCCAGGTTCTGTCTGAGTTATGTTTTGCCTGTACAACAGGCAAAACATAACTCAGACAGAATCCAGTATATCCCCTGCCGCATAAAACACGAGAACTTGTTTCATAAAAGAATACAGGAATGAACCAGACAGACGCCGCGCAGGGGCTGCCCTCGCGCGCAAAAGCGAATCTCTTCCTCGAAGTCGCGGCCAAACGTCCGGACGGCTTTCACGACATCGAATCCGTGTTTGTCGAAATCGACCTGCGCGACACGCTTGCCGCCCGGACGACTCCCCGCCCCGGCGTCGCGCTGACCTGTTCGGACGCATCCCTTCCCGTCGACGGGCGGAATCTCGTGGTCAGGGCTGTGGAAAGCCTGCGCCGCCGCTGCGGCGTCGCCGGGGGCATGGAGCTGCGGCTGGACAAAGTCATCCCCATGGGGTCGGGCCTCGGCGGCGGCAGTTCGAACGCGGCTCTCGCGCTCCGGATGGCAGACGCCCTGTGGGGCACGCGCCTCTCCCCGGACGACCTCGCGGAGCTGGCGGCGGCGATCGGATCGGACGTGCCGTTCTTCCTGCGGGGGGGGACGTGCTTGTGCCGGGGGCGGGGGGAACTCATCGCGCCGCTGCCCGATTTTCCCCGGGAGACGGCGATTGTTCTCGCGCTTCCCCCGATTCATTCAAACACGGCCGCGGCGTACCGGGGGCTTGCCCTTCCTTCTCCGGAAGAGCAAAAGAGCGCGGCGCCTTTTCTCCGCGCGATGGAAAGCAGGGATGTGGAGGCGATGGAGCGGGCCGCGTTCAACCGTTTCGAAAAAACCGTCTTCGCCGCCCTTCCCGCGCTCGCCCGCATGCACGATGAGCTGGAAGACCTGATCAACCGTCCGGTGCGGATGAGCGGGAGCGGTTCGGCATTGTGGCATTTCGCCGATCCGGATTGCGCCGCCTCCCTTTCCGCGAACAGGGAGCTCGCCGAATGGGCGGAGCGAAACAGCGTCCGGCTGATCGCGGCGCAGGCGGTTCCCGCGAATGCGCATTGCAAAAGCGCGCGACTCTGATCATAATAACGGGAGTCTTTTTCGCGGGGCGGGACAGATGGCTGCCGGGCTGCATGCAGCCCGGAGGAAAGTCCGGCCACCACAAGGCAGGAATGCGGGTAACGCCCGCCGGGGGCAACCCCAGGGGCAGGCAACAGAGAACAGACCGCCGTCGGGCTTCGCGGCCCGGAGGCAAGGGTGAAACGGTGGGGTAAGAGCCCACCGCGTCGACGGCAACGCCGACGGCACGGCGACTGTCCTTCCGGTGCAAGCGCAAATAGGGGACGAAAGGGAGGCGACTCCCGCGCGGGGCCGCCTGTCCCGCCAGAAGTCCCGGGTAGCGTGCTTGAGGCGGGGGGCGACTCCCGTCCCAGATAAATAGCCATCCCCGACAGAAGCCGGCTTACCGTTCCGCCCCGCGTTTTATTGTTCCAAAACGGTCTCTTTCGCTGTTTCTTTTTCCGGACAGGGTTCGTCTCCATGCCGCACGCAACGCATTCATGTTCCTACCGCGTCTCCTACGCCGACACCGATCGCATGGGGCGGGTGTATTACGCCAATTATCTGGAGATATGCGAACGGGCCCGCACCGAATTTCTCAGGGACATCGGCCATTCCTACAAATCCATAGAAGAAACCGGCTGCATGTTCCCTGTGCGCAGCTGCCAGGTGCGGTATTACAGCTACGCCGTCTACGACGATCTTCTCGAATGCCGCTCCCGCATAAGCCGGATGCGCCACGCCACGCTCGTCTTCGTCACAGACATCCACAGGGCGGGCGCGGACGCGCGCAAACCGCTCGTGAGCGCCCATGTCGAACTCGCGTTCGTGAACGCTGAGGGCAAGCCCTCAGTCATCCCGGACGCTCTCCGCGCCGCGCTCGCGCCGTATCTGGAGGAAGAGTCCGCATGAGAAGAGCGTGGCGTGGGGAAATTCGGGGACGGGAAATTCGGGGACAGCATACCTATTTTTCATGCATGAAAAATAGGTATACTGTCCCCGAATTTCCCGCATTCCACGCCGCGATCCTCGCTCTCCTTCTTGCCCTCGCCCCGGCGCGCGCCGGAGAGGCAAATCCTCCCGCTCTGCGGCCGCCTTCCGCCGAAGCCGGACAGGCTGCGGACATTCCCGCCGCTCCGGTTCTCCAGCCGGGCGTTCCCCTGACGTTCCAGGAAGCGGATCGCCGCCTCGACATAGCGGATCGCATGGTGCAGGCCGGGGTCTACGACAGCGCGCTTGAATTGGCCGATTCCGTCCTCGATCATCCGGACGCCCAGGCGACGGGAAGCGATCAGGCATTGAACGGACAATGGCTTGTCCGCCGGGAAAAAGCGCGTTTCCTCAGCGAACGCTGCCGCCTCGGCCTTGCCGCGGCGAGCGACGAAATGGAGGATGCGGCCCAGGCCTTCATGCAGCTTTCCGAAAACAGGTACCGTCTCGCCGAACCGGCCTACGCCGTCCAGTCGGCGTACTGGGCAGCCCGCGCCTACGAGATGATCGGCGAGTACAGGAGCGCGGCGGATCAGTACGCCCGCGTCGGCGGCGTCACCCTTCCGCAGGAGATGGAGGGCGACGCGGCCCAGAGGATGTCCCGGTGCCTGCGCTTTCTCGCCGAGGCGATCCCCTATCCGGGCGGCATCCGCGATCGCCAGAGGCGGGAGGTTCTCCTGAACCAGGCCATAACCGAACTGGATCGGGCCCGTTTCTCCTTTCCCGTCGGCAACAGACGGAAGGAGATCGAGCTTGATCTCATAGCTCTCCGCATGGCGCGCCGCGAGGAGCAGTTTGTCCGCGAGGCAGCCACAGAGGCCGAGACGTTCATCAAGAGCGATCCGGCGAAGGACGAGCTTCGCGCCCGCGCGACGTTCTACAGGGGCCAGGCGGCGGCGATGCTCGGCAATCCTTCCGAGGCTGCGGAGTGGTTCGAAAAGGTTCTCTCCGAGGAGGCTCCGTCGCCCGACGACCGCAGGAGCGCGCGGATGGGCCTTGCCCTCGCCCTTCTGGAAATGGCTGAATCGGCCGGCGGCGACGAAAAGCGCCGTCTTCTGCGCCAGGCGGACGAAGCGCTCGGCCCCGCCCTCGCCGAAGCCGCAAGCCCCGGCCCCTGGGACGGCGCGCGCGTCATCGAGGCCCGCGTGCAGCTTGATCTCGATCAGCCGTCGGCCGCTCTCGACACCCTTCGCCCCATTCTGGAGGGAGGGCGCGTGAATCCCCCGGCCTGGCGCGTCGCGGGCATAGCCGAACTGCGCAGGGGCAGCCTTGGCGACGCCATACAATACCTGTATCCCGCGACCCGTCCGTCGGCGGGGAGCGGCGCAATCCGCTACGATTCGATCCGGGAGGCGTCCCTCGCGGCCGCGGCCCGCCGCGACTACGGCCTCGCCCTGGCCCTCAACCACCAGGCGTCGGAAATGCTCAGGCGCGATCGGCTGTTCACATCCCTGCTGGCGCAGGAATTCGCCGCCATGGAGACGATCCTGAAGCTGGGCAGGATGGGGGGGCCGGTCTCGCTTTCCGGCGACGCGGATCTTCTCGCGTCCGATTCAGAGGCGGCGGCCGCCTCTCCCGGCGACAGGCGGCGCGAAGCGCTGGAGGAGCTGGGCAAGGCGCTTGGCGGGATTTTGTGGCGCGGGGGCAATCCGGATTCGGGCTATGATCTTTCGGTCATGGCCGAGTCCGCGGACGAGTGGATAGGCGACAGCATTCCCAAGATCGAACTGGCCATCGCCATGATTTCGCATCTTCGGATGCGGCAGCCCGCGATGGTCACCGACAGCATCCTCTCCTCGCGCCTCGGCGAGGCGAAGCATGCGCTGGCGATCGCGCGGGCGGACAGGGCGATCCGGACGTCCGAGCCGGACGAGGCCGAGGTGGATCACACGCTGCGCGATTTCGCCGAGGCAGCCAGGAGTTTCCAGGAGGCGTCTGTCGGCGGGCTGTCTGTGCAGGACAGCCTTGATCAGGGCATGGTCAACATGGAATCCGGCGCGTTCCTCATGGGCCTGTCCGAGAAATGGGAATCGGGCAGATGGGCCGCCCGCGCGGCGTCCTGGCGCGAGGAGGCCCGCCTGCGCATAGAGGCGTCGCTCAAGCCGTTCAATCAGGCCATCGCCACGTCCACCCCGGCCAGCCTCGCCGCCCGCCGCGCCAGATGGTCGCGGGGCCGCGCGCTGGAGTTGATGGGCGAATGGCGCGGCGCGGCGGCGGACTATCTCTCCCTCATGAACAATTCCGAGCTTTCGCGCGTGCTCCGCGCCAATGCCGCGCGGCGGTGGGCGGTTTGCATGGGCAGGCTGGGCGAAAGCCGCGCGGCGCTCACGCGGTTGAAGACGTTTGCCGAAATCGACGCCGAGGCGGCGCTGCTGGCAGGGCATCTGGCCGAGGAGGCGGGCTATCCCCGCGAGGCGTTCGGGCAGTATCTGTTCGCGGCTGATCCGGATTCGCCCGCGCTGCCGCCCGCGACGCCCGGCCGCGTTCAGGAGGCGTCCTACCAGGCGGCCCGTCTTGCATTGGCCAATCCCAACGAGGCCAATCCTTTCCTGGCTCCGGAGGTGGTCGTCGCCGATGCCAGGCGTCTTCTTGAAACAAACGCCCTGGCCGATGATTCCGGAGGCGAGTGGCCGATCCGCATGATGAATCTTCTTGGGGAAAGCTGGCTGAAGGAGCCGGACGGCTGGCGAACAGCCTATGTTCTTGCGCAGAGCGCACTCGAACGTCCTGGCGCGGGGAGCGCCATGGTGCGCGCCATGCATCTTCTCTCGGCCAGGGCTCAGGCCATGGGCGGCAATTATCCTCTTGCGCTGAATGAGCTTGACGCTGCCCGCGAGTTTCTGGATGACGCGTCCTCGTCGCGTGCGGACGCGGCCGACATCACATTGGAGACGGCGAGGGTGTACCGTGAGCAGGGTCGTTTTGACGACGCTCTCCGAGCGTACGCGGAGGTTTTCGCGATTTATCCTGATCAGCAGGAGGCGGATGACGCGGCGCGGGAGGAGTCGGCGACAATGCTGCTCTCGTCTCCGGCGGCGGGTCAGCGGGAGCGGGAGCAGGCGCGGGGGATTCTTTCCGGATTGCGGGATCAGACGCAGGCGGAGCGAATCATGCGCGAGTATGGAATCCGTTAGGTTCTGTCTGAATTACTTTTCTTCGCCGTCTCCCTTGGCTGCCTGAATAATCGACTCAACTGTTGCTTGCGGTCCTCCGCCCGCGCCTTGATGTTTCGGGAAATCCGGGGCCGGGAAGATCCGTGAACCGTATATGCGGGAGTTGCGTTAGAGCGCTGTGCAGGCAGCGTCCGAATAGACGCTCCCGCCAATTAATAATCCTTTATTTTGTCTCGCAGCAGCGTCGAGCTGGTTGATTGGGTATACGGCAGATACATCGTCCGGACGCGATGCGTCAGCATGACTTTTTCCGTTTCCACCCAGCGCGCGTCGCCTTTCCAGTCATCGCCGATAAACAACAGGTCGAATGGCTTGTCCCGCCAAATCCGTTCCTTGTCAAGCGTATCGACTCTGATCGCCTCGTCCACACAGCGCAGAGCGGAAACGATCCTGAGCCTTTCCTCGAACGGGACGATAGCGCTCCTGTCCTTGTACGTTTTGACCAGCGCGTCTGAATTGACCCCCGCAATCAGGTAATCGCAGCGCATCCTGGCGTTTTCCAGCAAATTGAGATGGCCGATATGGAACATGTCGAACACGCCGGCGGTAAAACCAATCATTTTCATGACGTCAATATCCATCAGGCAATTTCAGTTTCGAAACAGGGTGGGTCTTCCGTTTGTTTTCCGGAGGCAACGCCATATAGTCTCCGTACTTGAAGGTCAAATAGGCGTTGATGTCGCGAAATGTCATGAACGGAATGCCCTCAAATTCGATTTCCGTGAAACTCTCCCACAATTCGCTTGGATAGCCATAGTCTTTCGTGGGCGTCGGAAAGGTGAGCGGGCGCACCCACTGAGTTTTTTTTCTCCGTCTGCTCTCGAAACGGGCGAACGATTTCTTGAGCGCGCCTTCCGGAATCGCATCCAGGCATGCATAGAGCCATTTTTTCACGCCTTTCGCCGTCTGCTTTCCCACTTTCGACCAAAAAGCCTTTCTGTACAGGAAACACTGCAACGCGCATATGCTGCGCAGGATATAGTTGTCGGGAACATAATCATCGATAAACAGATCGATGAATATCCCTTGCTCGTAGGGCATATGCTCCTGGCCGTCGCGGAGGAACAGGGTGTTTTTCCGCCGCAGTTTGCCATATCCCCACCGATAGCCGGGAGTGGCCTTGTAATCCTGGAAATAGAATTTCCCGGAATCCAGGTGATTCATGCAGACTTCGCGGAATCGCGTGTATTCATCCCTCGTGAAGTGCACATCGGCGTCATCGTCCCACGGAATGAAGCCGCCATGGCGGACAGCCCCCAGCAACGTGCCGGCGGCGATCCGGTAGCCGATGTCATGGGCGCGGCATAAGCGGTCGACCTCGCGGAGCAGCTCCAGTTCGATCCGTTGTATTTTTTTCAGCTCACAGGGGAGGATGGAACGCGCATTCGACATAAATCGCCTCTAATCGTATCAATTTCATGTTGTCGCATCAAATTGTCGCCACCCATTCATTGATGTCCCGGCTTGAGATGCGCCATGGGTTGTCATATGTCCTGCTCTGTACAGCGCAGAACCGGCAGAAAGGTATCGGCTTGCTGAGAAAATCCAAGATATCCCGCCCGGTTTGCACAGTATGAATATCAATATAATCATCAGGGCAGGGATGCATGCTTGTCCCAAAGGCGTTGTTGAAAAATTCGATGTTAAGCACCAGGGAGCAGGTGGAGAGCTTCCCGTTTCGAAGTCGTACGCAAAAATTCGCCATATTGCAATTAGTGAAACTTTCACATGGATTTTGCTTGCCGGATGGATCAAAAGCGATATTCATGGTTGTCTTGTCCACCGCTGTGCTGAAGAATTCAAAATCAACCCCATGGCTTTCAGCAATCGCCGAGACGATTGCATAATTCAGCTTGATAGGATACCTGGTGACCGAAATGATAATTCTGCTTTCCCGGCAAATCGCCCAAAACGCATCGGGCATTTCCGCCAAAAGAATCCCGTTCGAGACTATGCGAATCGCCGTGTCTGGAAAATACGTGCGCGCGCATTGCGCAAAATCGCCTATTTGCGGATGCAGCAAGGGTTCGCCGCCCATCAGATGCAATACTGACAACCGGCCATCCAATAGGCACGACAATCGTTTCATATCGCGTTTGAACGCATCAAAATCCGCGATAAGCGGATCTGCGATCAAGGGAGAAAAAGCGCTGCATCCGGCGCAATTCAAATTGCAATGATGCGTAATATCCACTTCAAGTCTTGTCAGAAGTTTCTGAGGAGAAAGCCTTCTTGCGTTTTCCTGCCGCTGTTTCCGGGAAAGAACGTTTTCCGGTATATCTCGAATGATATTATTCTCGCCGACGCCCAGTTCGATTAACTGAGTAAACATGGATTGATTATGCTTATCGCTTGCAAGCAGCCAAATCGCATCGGGAAACTTCAGGGCGACATCCTCCGGGCGCATAATTCCTTTTTGAGCATCCCATTTTTTGTATGAATTATCGGCAAAACACAGATGCTTGTCCATATTCTCGCAAAATGGCCTTATTTCCGCCTCAATCAGTCGTCCTATGTCTGACGCGCCGAATATGACAACGGCCCCGCGATTCTCGATTTCTCGATATATGTCCCATACGCCGTCATCTACTGTTTGCATGAATATATTCTTTCCAATATCTTGATCTGTTCCTTGAGCGAATACCCGGCGGAGGCCACTTCACCGGAGCGGTCCCGGCGCTCATAGCCCGTATTCGCGATTTCCAAAATAGAATCCCGCCATAAAGAAATTTTAAAAGGAAGATCAATGATATTGTCTGTGATAACGTTTTCCGGCATGGAAGAAGAAGAAGAAGAAATACACTTTACGCCGGAGGATTGCGCTTCCACAAGAACTATTCCGACCCCTTCATAATGGGAGGGCAGCACAAATACATCCATTGCCTGGTACAGCTCCGCCACATCGCTCCGCTTGCCCAGGAACAGCACGCGATCCGCTATTCCCAGGGATTCCGCCTTGGCTCTTATCGCATCGAAGCCGGCTCCAACGCCAATCAACATCAATTTCGCTTTTGGAAGTTTTCCACTCACCTCGGCGAATACATCCATAAGAAAATCATGATTTTTCTGATATTCAAACCTGCCCACATGCCCGATGACGAAATTCCCGCCCAAATCCATTTTTCGCCTGTATTGCTCGCGCACGGACGGGTTGTACGCAAACCTGCTGGTATCTATCGCGTTATTCAGGATATGGATGCTTCCCCTGTCTATTTGCGGACCAAACAACCAATCCGCCGCTCTCCGTGAACAGGCGCAGTACCGCGTGGCAAGAGCGGGATTGAAACGTTGTTTTTGCTTTTCATGCCAGCCGACCGCCTTCGCCATGCTCTCGCGGTCGGCGATGGCTCCCGGTCCCGTGTTGTGCGCATGCACGATGACAACGGGAATGCCGATTTTTTTAGCCGCCTCCTCGCAGGCGAAGCTTTTCCAGTAGCTGGTATGCAAATGCACGGCATCGTAGCCGCGGGAAAGAATATTCTCGAATTCGGAGGTGAATTGTTTTTCATTTTCTTCGGCGGAGCAGGAAATATGATGAATGCCGCAGCCTTGCGCAGCCAACCGGTCCTCAAAATCGAGCGATTTGGAGAGGGTGGCGAAACCAAACTGAAAGCGGGATTTGTCTATCCACTCCCAATTATTGAGAGCGTATTGCGTTATGCCGCCTCCGAGATTCCGAACGGGGAATTGTAAAACGCTAATTTTTCTCATCATTCATCGTCCACTCACAAGCTTTTCGTTCCGAGAGACGCCGTGGATCATCGTATGTCCTGTTTTCCGGAAGGATCGAAGATGATCTTTTAGGACGTCTTTTCAACGGCTATTAGGAAGAATTGAAATTCTACGCCCACATTCCGAAACATGCGCGACAATCCATCATAATCCAAGGCGATCGGACATTTCGTCACAGAAACAACAATCGCATTTTTGGCGCAAAGCATAAAAATCGCCCTTCCGTTTTCAAGAAAAGAACTCCATTTTCCATAACGGAAATCATAGTTTTTAAAAAATACTTTCTTGCGTTTTTGATAAAATTATCGATTTGCGGATTCAGCAACGATTCACCTCCGATAATCTACTTGTGCTACTATTTCTTGAACAGCGAATCAAAATCGACTCGTTCGAATGTTTCCAAAATTCCGCCGCGCGTCGCGTTGTATATTTTGATCCCATGTTCCCGTGTATATTTTTCGGCTTGCGCGTATACGCTGAGCAACATCGTCTCTGAAGGCTTTTTCGGCGGTCTTGTCCTGATAGTATATACTCTGGCTATTTCATCCGCGCAATCATCATAGAAATGCAGCTTTCTGGCTACATATGCATTTGGGCTATCGTCAATGGCTGTGGAATTCCCGTCGACTCCAAGCAAATAGATATTGATGAATCCCATATATACCGCCATTTGCATCATTTTGTACATAACGGTGACCCCTCCGTAAAGCGCCTTCGACGCATCTGGAGAAAATCTCGTACAATCATCGCCCGCACGCGAGATAGCTGGGATAGTATGGGTATAATAAAAATTTCCTCTCCCTTGTCTAAAAACATTCCTCAACACAGAAGAATCTCCGTGATACCCCTCCTCCAACTCGGCAAAAATTTTATGTTCTACATCCATATTGGCGAGTATCTCCATCCTGCTTTCTATGTCCGCAAAATCGGTCAACATAAAATAAGTCGGCCGCCACGCTGTCTGATCAAAAATTTTGTATATATCATTGCATCCGAAGGATATTTCGCCGTAATCGTGCAGTTTCTCCAAATCATCCGCTCGGAGGCTGGGGCCATTGCCGATCAAAAAGCAACGCTCCCCCTTATGCTTGTTTTTAAATTGCCTGATCTCCGGCTTGCTCTCATAATCTTCGTGCGACACTATGTCGGCGTACATTTTACAGGCAACGCCGCCTTTGTTGCACTGTTCCTCCAAAAATCCGGATATCCCGGCGTGCACGGACAACAGCACTTCATAGTCATGATGAATGTGCAGCAGATCATCGAATGAAATAACACGTTTACCCCAAAGCGTCTGTCCCGCCTTGTTGTTGTCGACAAAACAATGGACTCTGTCGGGACCAAAGAAGTTCAGCGCCCTGCGCCCCAAAATCCCCGCTCCGAATAAAATGATTTTCCTGTCTTCCACGCCGCCGCTCCTCCGATATTTGCAAAGCACACTCTTATCCGTATCAATGTGCGCGCTGATTTCGTCCCGGAAACGCATACGGCGTCACCAGCCCGCCATTCGTCGCGGGTTGCACCGCCCCCCATGCCTTGATTTGGCGGGGAATATCCACAGCCACATTTTCTCCCCATTGCGACAAAAGCCTTTTGGTGACAGGCCCCGGCCTGCCGTCGCCTATGGGCAGGCCGTCCAGGGATGTGACGGGGAGCAGGCAAAAGGGCGTACCGGTCATAAACGCCTCATCGGCCGTATGCACATCATATGGCTCGATATTCTTTTCCGCGGCGCGCAGTCCGAGCTGGGGGCAAAGTTCGCCAAGGACATAGTCTCTGCTTATGCCCCGGAGGATGTTCCTCCCTTCCGGAGTTATCACCGAATTGTCTTTGACGATAAAGAAATTATCCCCCGTTCCTTCGGCGATGAATCCGTCCGGATCGAGAAGCAGCGCCCAGTTGTTTTCGCCGGCCGCCAGGGACGCCTGCATATTCGCCGTCAGGTAATGAATACGACTGCGATTTTTTATTTTTGGATCGATATATTGGGCCGGAATCGCGCGCTGAGAGGTGATGACGGCATGTATTCCGGCGTCGAACAGCGGGCCCATGGATGAGACGGTCCAGCGCAACGGAAAATCCGCGATAATGAGATTGGCTCCGGCTTTCGCGTTGACTGTTTCCTGGTATATCCCCAAGAGCCCGCGCGTGACGTCAATCATCAATCTATGCTCGTCATCAGGGGCGAAAAACGCTTTGTTCGCCTCGACTGTGGCATGGCATGCCTCTTCAAGCTGTTCTCTGTTCTTATCCAGGGGAATGCGCAAAATTTTGATTCCGGCCAGCAATCGATCCAAATGCTCGCGCAGCTTGAACTGCACCCCGTTGAAAGAACGGGTCATCTCGAAAACCATATCTCCGAACATAAGCGCGGAATCATAAATTGAAACCCTGGCTTCGCTTTCGGGAATGAACTCGCCGTTCCAATACACCACGCGTCCGTTAGCCGTCATGATTTCGCATCCTTTGAGTAAGCGGGCCGAGCAGAGAATGTCCTTTTTTTTCCAAAAGAAATTCTATGAATTCCAGTTCTTCAAAAGTATCAATCTCTGTTCCCGGAGGTGTCAGCATGGCGAGGCGCTTTGGTCCGTATATATCGCCGGGAGAAGAGAGAATCCGACTTGGCCGCAGGATGTCGACATAGCCGTCCCAGACATATGCCCCGGGGCATTCCTGTCGCGGCAGGCTCAAGTACGAATCGCCCATGAATCCATGGAACATGCCGTCCTCGCCAAGGGTGAAATTCTTTGCCGGGGATTCCGGCAACTCGAAACCGGAACATAAGGACGTAGCGTGCGGCGTCGCCGCGAATTTTTCTATTGCGGCGTCAAGCATGGAACTTTCCCTCAGGGGAGTCGTCGGCCGCAGGAGAAGGAGCATATCCGGCGCGGGAATGGCGTTCTTGTCCCACCAGTCGAGAATGTGGAGCAGAAAATCCACATCGCGCGAGGCATCCCCCGCCAATGCGGCCGGCCGCAAAAACGGCGCTTCCGCGCCATATTTGACGGCTGTATCCGCGTATTCCCGGCTGTCCGTGGAAACAAAGACGCGGTCGACGCGCGCGCATTCCAAAGCCGCAACGACGCTCCACGCCAGCAAAGGATGGCCGTGGAGCAGGCGTATATTCTTGTGCGGCACGCCCTTTGAGCCCGAGCGGGCCGGGATGACGGCATAAACAGACACGCAAATCCTCCAGGAAGACGCCATGCACCATTATCGGATAAGTCGCGCACATTTTTGAGCAAAGACCGGATCGCCCAAAAGCGATGTGCTGTACCGCTCGTAATTTCCGCCGGGATTTCCCGTTTGAGGAGCTGCGGAAGATTTTCTGCACTCGATGATCAAGGAAGTCAGGGGATCCCTGTCGAATCCCGTTACCTGGAAATCAATGATGTACCGCTTTGCACCGGAAACCCTGCGTCGGACAAAGGCAGGAAATGGCCGGCAGAATCAAGGCGCTCTTCGAAGCGAATACTAAATCAGTATTTGCGAGAAGAGCAACGCAGAGACTGCCGGCCATTTCCTGCCGACTCCAGCAGGGTTTTGTCCGGTAGCCCTAAGCCCGTGCCGTTGGTAAAACGCGGCTTTCCATCAATTGCCCCTTATATGCGCCCGCAGCTTATTGGCGGTAGCCTGCTCTGCGGGAAGAATTCTCTTTTTTCCATCCCCCTGCAGAACCTTTTCGATTTTGCGGACGCTTCCGACCAGCTGCCGCAGCCCGGCGGGTTCGAGGGAAGCAGCCTGATCCGAGCCGGGCATGGCGCGGTCAAGCGTTATGTGACGCTCCAGAGAGGTGATGCCCTGCCCGGCGGCGGCGTATGAGACGGCCAAACCCGTCTCATGGCCGCTATAGCCGACGTCGCAATGGAAATGATTGCGCAGCGTCTTGATGCAATTGATGTCGATATCCTCTTCCCTGGCGGGATATGTGCCCACGCAGTGCATTAATTCAAACGGGCAGCCGACCCGCCTGAAAATATCCACAGCCCTCTCGATCATGGGCATATCGCTCATGGCTGTCGAGATGAACGTATGCTTTTTACGCTTGGCGACCTCCTCCACAAAGGGCAGGTCGACGATCATGGCCGAAGCGATTTTCGCATGGCTGTGGTTGAATTGATCGAGAAATCCCAGACTGCCCGCATCCCAGGCCGAGGCAAACCATTCAATGCCGAGCTGCTTGCATGTCCTGTCGATTTCCTCGTATTCCCTTTGACCGAATTCGAGTCCCTCTTTCTGGGCGCGCTGCGTCGTGCCCCAGGGGCTTTCGCGCGGAGAGTCGAGGAATTCCCTGGTATAGACGCGTTCTATATCGCGTTTCTGGAATTTGACTGCATCGCAGCCGGTATCTTTCGCCGTTCGGATCAATTCCCTGGCGATGTCGATGTCGCCGTTGTGGTTGATGCCGATTTCGGCAATGATGAAAATGCTCACGCACGGTTCCTTTCATTGAATTCGGATTCTACAAGGTCACGGAGCGGTGGGGACGCCCCAGTATTCGCACGCGCTGCACAGCGGGACTTCCTCCCTTCTTCCCCGGATATGCGAATCCTTCCATGCCCGCCGTTTGGGACCGTTCCAGAGCTCGTCGAGGGTATTGTCGCGCACATTGCCCAAAACGCCGCATCCTGAGGGATCGAAACGGACGCAAATGGAAAAATCGCCCTTGCGGTTGATGCACGGGTGCTGCAGAAAATCCCAGCAAACGCCTATCTCGGGGATCGTCGCTTTGCGCTTCACATAGTCAAAGCTCCCCATGGGGGCGTGCAAGACGCGCCTGACGAAGAGTTGTTTGAATTCCTCATAGGGTTTCTGTTCCACATCGCCGATCAGGCGAAGCGTGACGAAGGGTTTTTCCGTTTGTTTCAGCGCGAGAAACTTCCGGATTGATTCCCGCTGGCTTTCTGCTTCCGCGTCGTTTTCGAAAATGGAAATCGACAGCGTCTCCAGATTGCCGATGATTTCCCCCGCCTTCTCCACCAGCAGTTTCCCATTGGTGACGATATTGCGGATATTTCCCGCGAACAGCCTGACCGCCTCCCCGAAACGCGGGTACAGCAGAGCCTCGCCGTCTCGGTGGAACTGCACGACGACGCCGGCCGGAATTTGTGGCGCGATCTGTTCCAGGAGGGCGAAATCCATGTCGCCGTAGTCCGGGGCCGGATCGGGAAAATCGCGATCCGCCTTGCGCCGGCCGCACATCCAGCAATCCTTGTTGCACCGGCTCGTAAGCTCGATGTTGATTGTCGAAAGCCCGTTCAAATCAGACATTTTGGAATATTCCAGTCGCGGTGTCGCAGATTTTTCTGCTTTTCAGGACAGCATTGAAAAGAACTTGTATGCATCATTCATCACTCTATGTGACGCTTTTGCAAAAGCGAAATAATTCATATTTTATAACAGCTTACAGTTTCATAGGAATCTTTTCCGGACATATATGAATCCCCGATCATGCAGTCGATTTCCATCTTGCACACGCATTCAAAAGGCATATACGCAGCCAATTCCTCCAGATTCGTGAAATAGTCTTTTCCATATTGCTGCAAACCGTTCTTATAGAACGTCTGCTGAACAATCAGATAGGAGCCGGTAAATCGCTCGCGCAAACATGCCAGGGCTTGATCAAGCTTGTCCAATACATACCACATGATTTCACTGTAAATCAGAATGCCGCATCCCTGATGACGTGAAATATCCGTCACATCGCCTACTGCAAATCTCCCCCCGCCTCCCATATATCTGGATTTTGCTTTTTCAATGGCCGAGGGAGAAATATCCATGCCGGTAACTCTGAATCCTGTTTCGACCGCAATGCGATTGGTGAATCCCCCCAGGCCGCAGCCGACTTCCAAGACTCCGGCCCCAACTTGGTCTCGCAGCCGCTTGAGAATCTCAATCACATTTGTTCTGCCAAGCGAATAGATCACGGCATCCTCCAGCTGATGCCACGGCTCCTCGCAATCGCGATACATCTCCTCGAATTTCCCTATCATCTTCCCATCCTTGAGCCAATACTCTCCATAGTTGTTCATATATACCCTTTCATCGGCATGCCGTCAAAAACATATCCCTGATTGCATCGCCGGCATTGTCGCCCGATGCCCTCGCGTCATTTTCAAGATTTGCCGACAATTTTTTCCTGAGAGCATCGTCATCGATCAATATTTGCAATTTTTCCGCGATATCTTCCGGGCGGATATCGCAAATCAGGCCGGTTTCGCCGTCGCGTATCAATTCACCGGTACCGGAACAATTTGTCATAAGTACGGGTTTGCATAGAATCTTCGCTTCCTGCACGGCTATTCCGAGACTTTCAAACCTGCTTGGTTGTACATAGATATCACAATGCTTGAAATATGGATATGGATTTTCTTTGTAGCCCAGCAGGACAATATGGCGATCCATATCGTTTTCAATTATCGTCTGAACGCATTCAGCGCCATTATGGGTTCTTCCTCCAATATTACCCGCAATATACCATACAATGCGATATCCCTTGGCAATTAGGATGTTAGCGGATTTTACTATCAAATCCGTGCCTTTTACTTTGCTAATCGTACTCGCCGTGAAGACCTTTACGCAATCTTTGGCATCCACAAACTCAGATGGATAATATGCATCAGCGAGTCTTTTGATATGTGAACGGTCATTCGGATTGTAAATAACACGCAATTTCTTGCGTAAATCGGGATAGCAGTGAGCAAACGATTCACTGGCGCCGCGCGAAACACATACGATTCCCCACATTTTTTCCCAAATCGGATGTTTTTGCTCCATTGTTTTCTTATCCCATGCCATCACATAATCGTTATGCGTCCAACCGATTTTCACATCGGCGAAAACCTTGTCCGCAACTATCCGCAATGCGATATCCTCGTTGTAGGCTATGGCGATATCGTACTGCAGCTCACACTCTGGAATTATTTTCTTCAATTCATTCCAATTGCGCTCATGGTCCACGCCGTCCCTGGTATTCCGCACCCGTATTTCTTCTCGAATATCCGCCATCCAGCCCAAACCATCTCTTCTCATCTCTGCCAAAAGAGGTTCCGAATATGCATCAAGTTGGTATAATGGAGGCAAAACATTAATCCACTTGGGTATTCTGTTCCAGTGATGCGAAAATCTCGAATCATAACGCGAGGCAAGCAATAAATCATATTCATACCCGTCTCTTGGTAGAATATTCAAGGTATTGATAAGCGCTGTTTGGATGCCAGCGCCTCCATTAAGGTTTGCAAAGACAATTAGAACTCGCTTCATTATATATCTCCATGACTCTTCATAATAGTCGCAATAATGACGCCTTCGAAAATCAAGTCTCAACCTAAATCCATTCCAAATAATTCGAATCTCCAGCTGATGATGAAATGGCTGATTTTAGCTCTTGAATAGTTGTGACAAACGGAAAACGCTCCATGCGCAACTGTTCCATTACAGCTGCGGAATGTTTTGTCGCCACAATGATAAGCGTACTCTCCTTCATTGCGGAAATCGCAGGAAAGGATAAACACTCTATTTCGTCAATTATCATCTTTCCCGTCTTATCATTATCATTGTCGCAGAAAAAATCAATTTTGATATTAATTGCGCAAAGGATATTATATAACGCGCGGCCATAATTTCCCGCACAAAAAATACATAATTTATTTTTCTTGCAAAATGATTTTTCATGAAGGAAATTTTTCACTTTTTCAGCGAAATGGAATATTTCCGGAGGAGGGAGTTCCGCCTTGAGCATATTGCGCACAGCGTTTATCGCATCATTATTGTTGAGGTTGGACAGTCTTCTGCAAAGTTGCAGGTAATATTCATACACGGATCCGAACATCCTTATTTTATCTTCCCTTGTAATTTTTTCCGAAAAGTCCAAATACAATTTGACTTCATCGCGGTGTTGATCCTCAGCTTTTATCGTCGATTCCTGCAATTCATGTTTCCGAGCCATATATAGCGGAGTGCGCACAAATACAGTTCTCTGTCCATAAAACATCCGAAACCACAAATCGTAGTCCTGAGTAAATTTCAATTCATTTTTAAATAAACCAACGCGCATGAAATGAGATTTATGAATCAAAAGCGAACACCCGGCTATGCATGAAATGAGAAGCGGGAAAACAGAATCAGTCAGCCGATCTTCACTATACGATTCACATATATCTCGAAACCTCGTTTTTCCCGTCTTTTGGTCAAAAGACGCATGATTTCCCCAAACTATTCTCATCATGTCGCCAGAATGCCGCAGCGCCTCCATTTGCCTCTCTATTTTATACGGATAATAAACATCGTCATGCGAAAGCCAGGAGAAATACTCTCCGTGCATATTTTCAATAGCCATATTGAGCGCGGTGGAGACGCCGCCGTTCTCCTTGGCGAAATAACGGATTTTGTCGCCATAGCGCAGGGCGATCTTCTCCGAGTCGTCCGTCGATCCGTCGTTGACGACGATGATCTCGCAATTGGCATATGTCTGCGCGAGCGCGGACTCTATCGCTTCGCCCAGGTACTTTGCGCCGTTATAGACAGGGATCACGATTGAAACGAGAGGATTCGCCATATGAGTTCTTTCAGTTATCCCTTGCGCCGAATCCAAAAACTGCTGCTGGACCAGTCAAAAGGTTCCGACATGTCGGGATAGCATTTCTTGAGCGTCTCAAGTTCGGTGTTGCACAGCCATGCGGCGGGCAACAGTATTTCGTATTCGGAGTTGAAGGCGAGAAATGCCTGCAGTAAATAGCTTTCCGTCCAGAAGACCCTGAATCGCGGATTCACTGCATACGTTTTGGGATATTCATACGGCATCACAATATCATGAAAGTGCACGATGACGCCGGGGGCCAATGCCGGCAATACATCCAGAATCGCGAAATTGACGTCTCCGCCGATTCGCACCGTATGGGAAGAATCGATGAAAAGAATGTCATTTGCCGCCAGTTCCGTAAAAACAGAAAGATCGGTTTCCTCCATGGGTTGTCGCATGATTGTCACATCGCAAGGGGAAAATTGAGCCTCTTCGAAGGCGCAATGCGGATCGATGATGATGTATTCTGTCTCGCGATCGCCTGCATTGTCTCTCAGGGCGGTTCGGATCACCTTCGATGAATTGCCCGATCCGATCTCGACAATTCTCCCGGGCTGATATTTCCGAATCATTCCATATAAAAAAGATGCGCAAATATGGGAAAAGCTTCTATTTTCGAGAGAAAACTCCATCGGTTCAGATGAAACATTCCTTGACCATGGCGTCTTGGGCTTGAATCGGGAAATTTCCTCCGCATTTTCGCGAAATGCGCGGGGGTTCCAGGCAAGTCCGCCGCGCGCGCTCACCTTCGACCAGACATCCCGCCTCTCCAAGTTCTTGATATCGGGCACCGGCTGGTAAAAATGCACCGGCATGGGATAGACTCCCGCATCCAGGCATTTGTCCGTCCCCATTCCTGTTCGCGCCATCAGCGCTATCTGCTCGATCAGGAAATCGGGTATCAACGACTCAAAGTCGATATCCCGCTCCAAAACAACATGCCGGAATCCTTTTGCCAGCAAATCTTCCCGTATGGTTTCCGGTTCTTTTTGAACCGCCACCACGATCAGTATTTCATCCGCATGCTCTGCCGCGTTTTCGGGACTCACGCATGCGACATCATCCATGATGAATGTATTGTGCTTTAACGGATCAGTATCCAAAAACACGTCACACGGTATGAAAAAAGCTTTCAAGAGCCTGTAGAGCGCCTTACCCCGCACGCCTGCTCCAAAAATCCCCACTTTCCCGACGCCGCATACGGAATGGCTTTTCAGGAAAGATGCTTTTTCCGCAGTACGCATGGTATTCATAGCAATCTCTTTATTCTCTCGGCATCAGCGACGGGAATTTCATTGGCAATGCCATAAGGGATCGTATTGTCACGCGCCAATTGCGCCATTTTCGCCATAAGTCCGATATCCACATCGGTGAATTCGTATTCCTTGAAAATATCGGTTGCTATGCTTATACTGCTCGCACCGACATTCGTTGCCACACGGATAAATCCCTCGACGTCTTTCTCATTGGTGTTTTCGGGAAGAAATATATATTTGAGCGAGAGTCCCCCCCCCCTATTTTCGCATATTGTGCATATTTTTCAATATTCTTCACAACAGCGTCATATGCATCCAATCCTTTGACTTTTGCATAGGTTTCCCGCGTACCGCTGTCCAGGCTTATATCCATGCGGCTGCCTGATCTCGACAGCAGTCTGGCGATGCGCTCGTTGAAAACAACGCCGTTCGTCAAAACGCATATTGAATATTTTTCCACAGCATCTAATATTTCATCTATTCTCGGATCAAGTGTAAGCTCGCCGGAAGCAAAGGTTACACTGGCCGCGTCATCCAGAATTCCTTTTTTCTCCAGGACGCTGAAAAACCTGACATAGTCGAAATTCCTGACAAAGAATTTATTCTCGTCGCTTGTTTTATTGCGGGCATTGTATGCTTTGCAATACGAGCAGGAGAGTTGACATGGCGAATCCAGCCCAAAAGCGATCTCGGCAACAGAAAGAGAATCGCTTTCATGTTCATAATCCCAGAAATTTGTTATATACGCGCAGCCGCTGCATGCGCACGGCGTTTTCTTTCGTATTGATTCCAGATGCTTCTTTTTGACGTCAATGAATTCATCCGTCATTGCATCGAAATCGATATTTTCGCGCGAAGGAAACCATGCAACGCGAGGGATATTCGAAGGCATTCCGATATTGCGGCAACAATAATACAGAGCATCATCCTCGACTATCATATTCCTTCTCATAAAGTTGCAGGTTGGAACAAGTTTTCCATTGAGGATGCAATTCTCATCAATTCCGGACTTCAGCAAAAAATCCCGAACAGCCTCTTTGCCGCCTGCAGCCACGCATATCCACAGGGGTAATTTTCCAAAGCGTCTCTGCGCGGATTCAAGGCTCAAAACATGCCGATTACCCTTTCGCTGATTCATTTCCATGGAAACCAGGCAAACCCAGCTCTTGTGCGGCAACGACGGACGGGCACCCCCTTTCCCGTAATTGTTTCATGACCTCATCCGTCTCTTTCATCGCCACAATGACCAATGTAGTCTCTTTCGATTCATACAGTTCATCAGGCGACAGGCATGTCACGCCCTGTACGATGTTTTTCCCATGCTTGTCAGGGTTGTTGTCGGAAAAAACAATATCGACGTCGACAAGCATCATCAAGTCATAATACGATCTGACGCCGTATGTCCCCGCTCCGAAAATGCAGAGCCGGTTTATTCTTCCTTGAGAGGAAAAACGCTTTGCCAAAAAACGCTTTATTTTTTCAACGCGCGCCAGGATGTCCGGCGGCGATTCGGCAATAAGCATATCGAACACAATTTTTATTGCGTCGAAGTTGCCTGTATATGGTAGTCCGGTATAGAGCCGCCGGTAGTACTTATATGCGCTGCCGAACATCCGCACCATGTCTTCCCGATTGAGTTTCCGCGCGAAATCAAGATGCAATCTCGCATCTTCCGCGTGCGCGTGCTCCGATTCTGTTTTTGTGCCCTGCAAATCATGGTTGCGCACTCTATAGAGCGGCTTATTTATATATACAAGCCGCTGCCCGTAAAACATGCGGAACCACATGTCATAGTCTTGCGTATACCGCAAATTCTCATTGAACAAGCCGACGCGATCAAAGTGACGCTTGTGGATCAACAGATCGCATCCGCCGATGCATCCGGTCAGAATGGGGAAAACGGAATCCGTCAATTGTTCTTCGTTGAATAATTCGGAAAATTTACGGGAAATGATTTCTCCCGTATTCTCCATAAGAATGTCGTGATCTCCCCATGCGATCCTCGCCATGTCGCCGCGGCATCGCAAGGCTTTCATCTTCTCCTCGATCGTATACGGGTAATAGACGTCATCATGGGAAAGCCATGAGAAGTACTCTCCGTGCATATTTTCAATCGCCATGTTGAGGGCGGTGGCAACGCCGCCGTTCTCCTTGGCGAAATAACGGATTTTGTCGCCGTAGCCAAGCGCCATGTCCTCCGTGTCGTCGGTGGAACCGTCGTTGACGACCAGTATCTCGCAATTGCCGTATGTCTGCAGAAGCGCGGAATCCAGCGCCTCCGCAAGATATCTCGACCCGTTGTACACGGGTATGACGATGGAAACGAGAGGATCGGTCATGTGGACAGTTCCGTCATGGCGTCACGGGGCGCATCGGCATTCCCGGATGACTTCCCCGGCGCAAACTTTGTGTCATTGTCGTAAAATCGCGGGAATTTGAAAACAGAAATATTGTCGCGAATATCATGATACGACAGTATGGCGCAATCAGCGCGATTCAATTTGTCCCGCGTCGCCGCGTCAATCTTCGCCGGGAACAGCAAAACCACGTCATTGGACGTCAACTCGTCAATATTGGGCTTTTTGATTATCCTGCCATCCCCCGCCATGTCCCATAATTCATCCGGAGCCAGGACCGTTCCCCGCAGGTGCTGCAGGAGCGTTCGCCCTCGCTGTCCCAGGATGCCCCACGCGATGATGCGCTTGTTCTTGACATTGGGAATTTCCCGTTTGACGCCGAGGATGGCGTCCGCCACAGCCTTGAAGACCAGATCGTGATCGTCAAAGCATTCCCGCGTGACACAGGGGCTGGGACGGAATATCGAATTCACAAACGCGGCCGCCTCTTCGGCAACACCGGGGTTATGGACGCAGAAATGCCTGATGTCGTCGAGAATCATCCAATAATACATGAGACCGGCCAATGTTTGCAATTTCATTTTGATCGCGGCATCGACAGGTAAATGTTCTATGGTCTTTCTGGAGATTTCGACATACCCCCGTATCACTTTCGTATGAAGCTCGTATGTACGCGGCGTCGCCAGGGATGAATTTTGTGTTTTATACCGGTAGAGCGGCGCCTGTACATGTCCCCATTTGCCGCCGGCCGCGGCAAGAGGCAGGAAAAACTGAGGTTCCTGAGTGTATTTCATTGCATGATAGTAATTGTCAAGCATGCCGCTCCGTTTGAAATACTCGGACCGGACCAGGATCGTCCACACGCTGTTGATATTCTGTCTCAATAAAAAACTCGCAGCCATATCCGCCAGGCAATACGGTTTGGCGGCTTCCGGTTTAAAATAGCTTGTATTATGCTTTTCGCCGGAAACCGTCTCAATCAGCAGATCGCAAACAGCCATATCGTAATCAGGGTGTCCAATCAGCCAGTTCGCCATGGCGGAAACATAGCCGGGATCAAGTTCGTCGTCGGCGTCGATTTGACAGATGAACTCGCCGCTTGCTCTTTTGAATCCCTCGTACGATGCCGCCGCAACGCCGCGATTCTCCTGTTCCACCAGGCATACGTCAATTCCCATGGAGTGTAATTTCGGAATATACTCCGCAATCACATCCCCAGTGCCGTCCGTCGAGCCGTCATTGACGATAATAAGTTCGATGGCGTCCCACTTCTGTCGAATGATGGACTCGAATGTGGCGGCGATGCACGCCACCTTGTTGTAACAGGGCAGTATCATGCTGACTTTCGGTTGCGCGCACCGCGTTGTTGCTCCATGGTCGTTTCCAGGCGCCTGGGCGGCATGTTCACGCCAGAATGCGGCATTTTTCCGTACTATCCTCTGCCGGATGTTCAGTGCGTCGGCGTCATAGCGCGACGCTTCGAAATGGCGCACGGCAAGCGTGTTTTTTGTATATGCGCTCGGGTTGCACATATAGTCCATGGGACTGAGCACATCTGTTGGATATATGCGCATGCCTTCGACAAGCTGCCATGAATCATTGCCGTGATCCAATCCCAATTTGTCAAGAACCGCTGTTTGCTGCACGCCGCAATCATCCAGATTGAGAGAACCGTCCGGATTGTAAAACGACACGCGATCATAATGATCCATGAATTTCTTGAGAAGCGGAAACCCCGGAACCGCTCCAAAGCCCAATCCCGTGTTGACACGCAAGTGGCTCGAAAACCCGCAAAATGCGTCGTCGTACAGAAGCGCGTCAAGATTTCCGAGCACCTCCACGTCGGTGTCCAGATATATCCCGCCGTGCTGATATATAATGTCCAGTCGGGCGTAATCGGACGCGAAGGCCCATTTCCCCGCCACATACGCGGCATGCATGTATGGATGTTTTGTTATGTCGTAATTGCTTTCATCCCAGCGGAGTATTTCATAGTCAGGGCACCATTTCCTCCAGCTTTCCATCCATGCGCGGTTTTTCTCGGGTATGTTTCCGCCGCCGAACCAGAAATAATGTATTTTTTTGGGTATTTTCAGCATGGCTCCCGCCGGATGTTTTGGAAATTCATAGGGCGGAGGCCTGTGGTGAACAAATGTATGAATAGCGCACTCGACATCTCTCAACTGTGGAATGGCGTCAAGTTGTGCAAACGCCATACGGTACTCCCAGCACGTTATCAAAAAGACGCTGTTGTCCAAATTCGTTTCGTCAGCCAAAAAGCTTTCAATGCTGTGCACGGGAATGGTATTCCCCGACCAACTGAAAGTCTTGACGTTGTTATCCAGAACCCTGTGGATATGGTTCCAAAAATCAAGCTTGGCATAGAATCCGCAACAATCAGCGAGCAATCCTCCCGCTCCGAAGCAGACGAGCCTCTTCCCCGAGCGCAGCAACTCCGCCATGCTGGCGTTTTTGAATATCATAATCGCACTCCTCACCCGTTCTATTTTTTCCAGATTTGTTTGTTGACGACGTCAATATGCCCCTGCACCAGCTTGATCACCTTCGTGGATACGGCGGGGCTTCCGTAATTCTCCACAGACTCCCCGCGGCATCCCCGGGCGGCCATCGCCACCGCCATGTCGACGGCCTGCGTGATGGATTGTTCATCGATGCCGCCAAGGATGAAACAGCCTTTTTCAAGAGCCTCAGGGCGCTCGGTCGATGTCCTGACGCTCACGGCGGGGAAGCCCAGCAGAGCCGCCTCCTCGGCCAGCGTGCCGCTGTCCGAGACGACGCAGCGGGCATGCATCTGCAGGTTGACGTAGTCCGTGAACGCGAACGGCGTGAGCAGCCTCACCAGCGGATGAAACTCGAAGCCGCGCTCGGCGATGCGTTTCGCGCTCCGGGGGTGCATGGAATACACGACAGGCAGGGCATGGCGGCCGGCCAGGGCATTGATCGCATGCATCAGGCTGAGAAAATTCCGTTCGTTGTCGATGTTTTCCTCCCGGTGCGCCGAAAGGAGGAGGTATTCGCCCTTCGTCAGTTCCAGCTCATCCGCTATCCGGCTTTGGTCGATCTTGTCGCGGTTGGCCGCGATCACCTCCGCCATCGGGGAGCCGACGACGAATATATATTCCGCCCGTATGCCCTCGGCGAGAAGATGCCGCCGCGCGTGTTCGGTGTACGGCAGGTTTATGTCGCTAATATGGTCGACAATGCGCCGGTTGATCTCTTCGGGAAGATTCTCGTCGAAACAACGGTTTCCCGCTTCCATGTGAAAAACCGGAATCTTGAGCCGTTTGGCGGAAATCGCGCACAGAGCGGAGTTCGTGTCGCCCAGGATGAGCAGCGCGTCCGGGGCGCGCTCTCGCATCAGGGCATAGCTTTTGGCGATGATGTTCCCCATTGTCCGTCCCAGGTCGTCGCCCACGACGTCGAGATGGCAATCGGGTTTGCGGATGCCCAGGTCCCTGTAGAATATTTCATTCAGGGCGTAGTCATGGTTCTGTCCCGTATGGACGAGGCAGTGCGAGAAATGCTCATCCGCCTTTTTGATCGTTTCCGACAGGCGGATCAGCTCGGGCCTTGTGCCGACTATGGTCATCAGTGTGCGTTTGCTCATGCCGTCATGACCCCCTCGTAGTGCGGATATGCTTCCTTGTGTCGCCGTATCCAGGCCGCTGTCTGGGCGGACATGGCCGCATAGGACGGAACGGCGAAGGCAAAATCGCGGCGGGTGTTCACCAGGGACTTGTCCGCCTTGACCGTGCCGACCGGCACGATCGGCACAGGCCTGGCGCGCAATTCGTTGAACAGGGCGAGAAGTTCGAATTTGCTGATTTTTCGGCTGTTCACCAAATGATACAGGCCGGACAGATTCTGCTCCAGTGCGGCGTGCACCGCATCCGCGAGGGTCATCGTCGTCACGCCTGTCCACAGGGCGTCTGTAAAGCCGTCCACGGCGCCCCGCTGCCGCATGAACCAATTGAACAGGCCTGTCCCGTCCGGATTGAGGTCTGGCCCCACGATGGATGTCCTGAACGTCAGATTCTTGTCGTCATTCAGCTCTCCCAGCGCCTTGGATCTGCCGTACAGGGTGTCGGCGGAGCGAAAAGCGTCTTCGGCATAGCCTCCGCCGTCGTGTCCCGAAAAAACGCAGTCCGTGCTGATATGGATCACGCGCGTCGCCATGTTTTTCGTAAGCGCGGCGAGCAGATGCGGCAGGCAGGCGTTGAGCCATATCCCGTCATACGGATTCGCGTCGACCGCCGCGTTCAGGACGCCGATGCAATTCACGACAGCGTCGAAACGACCGTCGGCGATTGTTTTCCCGAGCGCGGGCGCGTCTCTCGCGTCGGCGACAAGCGTTGCGCAAAACGACAATTCACGCCGCGCCAGCCCGGCGACCTCATGCCCTTTTTCGAGGAGGCTCCCGGTCAAAACATGCCCCGCCATGCCCCCGGCGCCCAAAACGAGAATTTTCACAGGCGCAATTCCTTTTGCACATACGCATCCGTCAACAGTTTTTCCTTTACCTGTTCGACATCCAGCCTCCGGGCGTTGTCGGAGTTGAATTCGTCGATATGCGGCTTTTCCCCGTGTCCTTCCTCGAAATACTGCGCATAATTCAGGTCGCGGTTGTCTGCGGGAATCCGGTAGAACGATCCCTGATCCTCGGCCAACAGGCCCTCCTCCCTGGTCAACAGCGTTTCGTATTTCTTTTCGCCGTGCCGGATGCCGATGTACCTGACCGGGCCGCCCGCGCCGAACAGCTCCATGACCGCCTGCGCCAGAATGCCGATGGTGCAGGCCGGCGCTTTCTGAACCATGATGTCGCCCGCCCGCGCGTTGTTGAACGCGTGGACAACCAGATCGACAGCCTCGTCCAGGCTCATGAGGAAGCGGGTCATGTCGGGGTTGGTTATGGTCAGGGGCTTCCCTGCCTTGAGCTGCTCCACAAACAACGGGATGACGGATCCCCTGGAGCACATGACGTTGCCGTACCGGGTGCCGCATATGAGCGTCGGTCCGGCCATGCGGGATTTTGCCACAAACACCCGCTCCATCATCGCCTTGCTTATGCCCATGGCATTGATCGGATACGCGGCCTTGTCCGTGGACAGGCACACCACCTTTTTCACCCCCGCCTCGATTGCGGCCATGAGGACGTTGTCCATGCCTATCACGTTTGTCTTGACTGCTTCCATCGGGAAAAATTCGCACGACGGCACCTGTTTCAGCGCGGCCGCGTTGAAGACGTAATCAACGCCGCGCATGGCATGGCGGACATCCCGCGCGTCCCGGACGTCGCCCAGGTAAAACGTTATCTTGTCGTTGCGGTATTTCCTGCGCATATCGTCCTGCTTTTTTTCATCGCGGGAGAATATGCGGATTTCCCTGACGCCGGAGCCAAGGAAGCGCCGCAGAACGGCGTTGCCGAAGGAACCTGTTCCGCCTGTTATCATCAGCGTGAAGCCGGCGAAGACGTCTTCCATGTCATATCCTTTTGTGCACTGCTCTCAATCCTTCCCTGCCGGCTGATTGCCGCTTCGGGGACAGCACGCGGCGGTCGGCGGGGCGAGCCGCTCCGCCGCCTTTTCGGATATCCCTGACAGCGCCGCCAGTCCGTCGCCGAAAACCTCTGCAGTTTGCCTGTAGGCCAGTTCAGACAATTCAGCCCAGCGTTCGGCGAGGCCGTAGCGATCCTGCAATTTCGCAAGCCAGCCTTCGGCGCGGGAATCGCCGCCGAATACGGGCGAAAACCTGAGAGACTGCATCGCCCTGACCAGGGCGATGTCCGGCGAGGCGTTTTCCCAATACGATTCCTGGTCGAAGAAAAGCATCCGATCGTCCTGTGCGTCATAAAAACAGTTTGCCGGGACAAGCTCCCAATAACAGCGACCGTTCGCCGATGCTTTCAGTATACTGTCGCGTATGCGGTCAAAGTGGCCGACTATCTCGTTTTCATCCAAAATCCCGCGCAAGAGCTTGGCGCCCCAGTAATCCCAAAGCGTTGGCAGATTCATGCGCGGCATGACGAGCGAGCCGTCGACAATGCGCATCTTGACGACGTCGACCCCCAGGGCGGCCAGATCCTGATGGTTTTGGTGAGACCGCCGGACGCTTTCCAGTCCGTCGGGATGGAGGGGTTTTTTGTGAACCACGCCGTCGTTTCTCACAATGGTCGCGAAACGTTTGGCCGGTTCCCGGTACGCTGTGACAGCCGCGTACTCGACAGGGCAGGGCTGTGATGCGCTGTCGCGCCGCGCTTCCACCAAATACGCCCCGCACATGAATTCAAATGCGCCGTTGCGAATGACTTCCCGGTACAAATCTCGTTCGTCAAACCGAACAAACCCGTCGTCGGCTATATAGGGGATAAAGCGCTGATTAAGGTATTCATTCGGCAGATAGCTTTCCGAATAAATCTCTTGGGCAAACCAATGATCGGTCAGGGGATAATACCACTTTTGCCCCTCAAACCCCGCCAGCTTCAATCGAATTCGCAATTCAGACCGGCTTGGAAGCGGGGAGTCGCCGCGTCCAAAAAGGGTGTCATGGGGCAACCCGGTATTGGGAGCCTTTTTCCCCGCCCAATATCGCAGAGCAAACGGATTTTCGTATGCGAGAAGCAAACGGCCTCCTGGTTTCAGGCCGGCGCGAAACTCCGCCAATGTCTCAACAGCAAAATCAGCAGGATCAAGGACGACAATATAGTCAAATGTCCCTCCCCCGGCGTCTTGAGAATGCGAGATCGAACCGCAACGGCTTTCCAGCAATTCAGTAAGCGCGCCGCCGCTCAAATCGAGCGCCGTCGCGCCGCTCTCGAACGGATACCAGCACAACACGGCCTCCCGCATGGGGGTTGAGCGGTAAAAGGTTTGCAGACAGTCATGTATCGGCGCTGCGCACTGTCTCAACATATTTTCCTCACAGGATACTTGCGCAGTTCAAAGCCAATCCCGAAATATGTTCCAGTTTCCATGAAAGCCGTTGCTTTCAAAAAAACGCCAAATATTCCTGGACGTCATCAAAGTGCCAAATGTCGGGAGATGCCGCCGCAGCCGTCAACTGCTCCTCGACGTCCTCTATAATAGGCCTGGAACGCAAGAGGATGAGCATCGTGTCGCCGGCGGTGAGACTGTCGAAACGTGGCGGCACAACAGGTATCCCGTCAATCTCTGAATCCCGGCATGCCTGTATATCCCAAAAAATATGCGGGCGCAAGTCGGATTTCAAGAGCAAAGGCAATATGCGCGCCGCAGCCCTCCCGAATGCGGCATAGGCTATTATCCGTCCATCAGGCGCCGTTTTTTTTCCGGCAAGAATCATTTTTGACACGAAATCTGAAAATTTCATAAAACCCGTTTTCTCGGCAACATCAAGATCGACTGGCTGGTCGTCATTGAGGTCTGTCGACGAATATGCATTCAAAAATTTTTTAAAGTATGCTCTCGCCTCAACAAAGTATGCTCTTGCCTCAACAGAAGATTCTTTCCAGAGCGCATTCAGCATGAAGACGATACGGTCTCGTATACTCAAAACAGCAAGCAATTCGTTTTTCTTTGCAGGATGAATATTCATTTTTTTTATTGTATTTTCAATGGCAAGGACATAATCCTTATGATATTCCATATGCATTTCAGGGGTGTTTCGTATTGACATCATATCTTGATTTTGCATGTAATGATACAGAGGCTTCCCCATGTATTTCAATTTCCCTTTCATGACGGCAAGGGGAAGTATCCATTGAGGCTCCTGCGTCCGTCGTGTTTCAAAATGGTAGTTTTCGATCAGCGAGGCGGATCGGATATAATCCGAGCGCACCATGTATTCATGCACGGTATCATGCACCGCACCCAGCAAAAAACTTATATCATAATTCCTGAGCAATATTTCTTCGGGAATATTGGAGTGTAAATAGGAATCAAGATATTTTTCATGCGATGCGGAACCATCCTCAAGCACCCACAGCAAATCGCAAACGACCCAATCATACTCTTCATGATCGCGCAACCAGCCGGCCATTGCAGAAACATATTCCGGATCAAGTTCATCATCGGCGTCAACCTGACAAACATATTCTCCTGTTATGCGCTTCAAGCCGCTATGCACGGCGGCCGGAAGGCCCTGGTTTTCCTGGTCGACGATAATTGCTTCAAAACCGCGCTGGCGGAATATTCCGTCATATTTCGTTAAAAGCTCGTGTGTGCCGTCCGTTGATCCGTCATTGACGAATATGAGTTCGATATTGTTCCATTTTTGATCGAGTATTGATGTAAACAGCCTGCGCATATACCTGGCTTTGTTGTAACATGGAATTATCATGCTGACTTTTTCTTGCATTTCATTTCCAGTCAAGTAAAAAAATAAAGACAATACATCACATCCGTGTAGTAAAAAATATTGTTTCGCGCCGGCGTAGGAGCAATATTCGCAGTCACCTCTTCGATCAGGTCTTTTCTTTTTAACAATACGAAGACGGAATCATTCTCCGTCAGAGTGTTGAAATCCGGCTCAAGAATGGGGATGCCGTCTATTGTATCTGCATGTTTAGCGTTCTTGTCCCAAAAAACATCAGGCCTGATGTCAGAAGCAGCCAGTTCCGGCGCAAGGGATTGTGCAGCTTTGCCATATGCGGCATATGCTATTATTCGTCTATTCCTCATGCACTCCGGTTTAAGGAGCGGGCAGCCAATGATGTCGCGCGCAATATAGGAAAAAAGAATCATGGGATTGATGTTTTGTCGGTATCTTCCTTTGATTCCGCTTTGGCGGTCGTTTAATATGGCAGTAAGCTCTGTTAGGGCCTGCATATCATTGTATTCGCCGTCAAAAATGCATCCAAAAATCATTTTTTGAAAGTATTTCCCCAACTCAAGCAGCCGCTCATCATCTCTGTCAAGTTTTTTCCGCGATGACAGAACTTTTCTGATAAGAGCGTCATACTCGGAAATATATAAAGATTTCTTGGCATATGAATCAAGGTTCTGCGTCATTGAATAGCCGCGAGAGCGGTATATATATAATGTTTTCCGCAAATACACCGGATTCGATCCGCCCAGCGCCAAAGGAATGAAAATCTGCGGTTCCTGCGAAACTCGCGGCAAGACATGAAACGAATCCAATACGCCGCATTTTCTGAAATATTCGGCGCGGGCCAGCATGCAGCATATGGATCTGTTTATTTTATTCAAAATAAAGGATTCAAAAAGTTTATACGGAAACTTAAGCGGTTTTTTCTGTGAATTCCCTTCGGTGGAAAGCAGTTCGTCGCACCAATTGAAACGGGTTGAATCGCACACAACCCATTGCTCATCGGGCTGCTCAACAAGAATGGAGGCCATGGCGCTTACGAATTCAGGGTCAAGTTCATCATCGGCGTCGACCTGGCAGACGAATTCACCCGTCATGAGCGTCAAGCCGGTCCGCACCGCGGCAGCCACGCCTTGATTTTCCTGATATACGATCACAACTTCGAATCCACGATATTTGAATATCTGAAGATACTCCCTGATTGTATCCATGGTGTCGTCGATAGATCCGTCATCCACCAGTATTACTTCGATGTTTGTCCATTTTTGCGCGAGAATCGATATGAATAACTCTTCAAGAAAAGCTCCTTTATTGTAACATGGAATCACAATGCTGACTTTGGGATGCGCCGGATCGCGGAAGAGGGATTTTATGATTTTGGAAACCAAAACATCCGTTGGCGCATGAGTTGCCTCTGCGCATACTGCAGTCGATTTTTCAGGGAATGAAGACTTGAAACAGTCAACGGCATCGGATAGTATTCTATCGCAGGAATCTTTGCTCATGCTTGTCTGAGAAGCAAAATTGTAAAGATGAAGATATGCCGATATGCGTGAAATCTTCATAAGTTCATTCTTGCGATTTTTATCGGCAATATTCGCAGGCAATCTTTCAATCGCTGTGCAGCAAAGTTTATCATACTCATCATAGTATCTTTTCTGATTCTCAAATTTTTTGCTTCGTGAGTGACTTTCTCCTGTTACGTTAAAATGATATAAAGGGATCGGAAAGTACTTGAATGTTCCATTATTGGCGAGAATCGGTATTATATAGCCGGGTTCGTGCGATCCTGCCGTGTCGACATAATATGTTTCTATAATATTGCATTTCCGCAGATAATCGGTTCGAAGCATATATACCCATGGATTGGTCCGAAACTGGGAAAGAAGGTATCGTTCCACAAGACGCACATCACCCCAGTGTGCATGACGGCTCCAGGCGTCGGCTCTGAATTCTTTGATGCGATCAGGGTTGACAACATATTCATCAACGTCGCACACGCAGTAATCGCACTCAGGATGCTCTTCCAGCCATCCCGCCATTGTTGAAACATATTCAGGGCTTAATTCATCATCAGAGTCCACCATGCAGACATAGGCGCCGGTAATCCGTTCAAGGCCGTTTTTCGCTGCACTGCAAACCCCCATATTTTCCTGATCAAGAAGTATTGCATCAAATCCGCGCGCACTGAATTTCGATTCATATTTCGAAATAATCTCACGAGTTCCGTCCGTCGAACCGTCATTAATCAGGACGACCTCGATAGTATCCCATTTTTGGAGAAGGATCGAGTCAAGCATTCCGGCAATATGCTCCACTTTGTTGTAACACGGCATAACCATGCTGACTTTAGCCTGCATACCATACTCCGAAATCCGGTTATTATCCATAATTGCAATTTTATAAAAACGCTGCGCGGGCATTTATGCTATTTTTGGCAAAAGACTTCAATGGCATTCACATCGAAGCGCTTTCTTCCGGGATACATTTTCTGCAGTTTAGACATCTTTTCCAATGGAACATCGCTTACGCCGCTCGGGCGCATGCATTTTACCGGAAACTTTGAATCGCGTAAAATTTCAACATAATCCTCATAGAAATAATAATTGATATGTTGATTGAGCGGATCGCTGTTTTTTATTTTAAATGCCGCATCCTCGGATGCCTCTGCGCAATACGGCTGCAGCAAATGGTATATTTCATTAATAGACAATAATAGATGAGCATGGCCAATATCTGCCGGGAAATTTTCAGTTGAAAAATTTAGTTCTTCGGAAACCCAGAAATGCGTTCCCGCAGAGCTGGAATAGATGGGCCCGAATGATGAGTACAGGCTGCCGTCTTTTTTTAAACACATGTATATTTTCTCTAATGCGCTTCTTAAGAAAAAGATATGCTCAAAACAGCAACTTGAAACCACAACATCAAATGCATCATAAAATTCCTCTGTTATGTCATCTGTAAAGCCGTTTAGAATTACATAATCATTTTTTTTTATTGCATCCATCCATTCATTCATCATAAATATTTTATGCTTGTCATAATGATCTTTGTACTGGTTGAGAGCATATGGAAGCGGCTTGTCGAGAGATACCCATTTTTTTGCTTTGAATTCCGAAAAACAGATTTCCGGCGGCGTTTCGCTGCCGCCTATTTCAAGAACAATTTTTTCCCGAAGATCGCAGTAGGTGCTTATATCGCTATAAAATTTTTCTTTATACTCGAAGAAGTCATATTTCAAGGCATATTCACGTATTGGTTTATCTAAAAAAGCGTAGTTGTATTTTTGAGGAATATTCCAATGCTCAACATCCATTGCTTTCCCTTTCTTTGCATTCTTTGGCAATGCCGGATCCGGCGGCAGCGCAGATACCGGGGTTTTCCCAATCGATGAGCACAACTTCATGGCCGTATTCTGAAAATTGTGGTTTGTACGCAGTTATAAACTCCCGCACGCCGTCGGTTCTCTCGTCATTGGTCATGATGATTTTGATATTGTTCCATTCCTGAGAGATGGCGAAATCAAACATTTCGCCTATGTTTTGCATTTTATAATGACGAAAAAGCAACAACAAATCTGTCGTTGCCATAACAGGGCCGGATAAACTTGCTCAATATCTGCGGCCATAATCCTCTGCCCAAAAAGTCAGTATCTTCATGCAAAGCCTTTCTTTGTTTTCAAAAATATTTCTATAACACGAGCCATTGCTATGGATTCGCTTCGGGCTATCGCGTAGCTTTGGGCATGGGGCGCCGTTATGTTTCGCACAAAATCCGCTATTTCATAGCGCAAACCGGAGCCGGCGAAAGGAACCGAGACGGTTTCGTTCTCATCCGTATTTTCACGGCATATTTCAAATGTCCTGATAAGCCACCAGGGAGATTTTGCAAGAATATACCCATCGCTGCCGGAAATAAGCAGCTGTCCCTCGCTTTTGACGCCTATTCCGGTTTTTGCGCAGGCCACGGCTTCATCGTATTTGAAATACGCCTTTGTATAGATGTCTATCCCGTTTTTATCGGTGAAAAACTCAAAATGCAGTTCCCGGTGCTCCGTGCCCAAAAGCTTGATGACGGGCAACATCGAATAGCTCGCAAGTTCGGTGAAGCTGCCGCCGACGCCGGGATCATATTCGCGCGCTCCGGGCAGGTTGGGCACAAGCTTCGTGAATGCGGCCTCGACGTCGCGGATTCTTCCCAGTCGGCCGTCCTTGACAATGGCCAAAAGATTCTGGAAGCCGGGCGCATAGGCTGTTTTGATTGCCTCCATCAGCACAAGGCCTTTGCGCCTGGCAAGCTCGAACAACTTCCGAGCCTCTGATTCTCGCAACACCATCGGCTTTTCGCAGAGGACATGCCGCCCGGCCATAAGCGCCTGTTGCGCATACCCGTAATGCGTATCGTGAGGAGAGGCGATATAGACGGCGCCAATCTTGTCCAAAAACGCGTCATAGTCATCGAAATGCATCCCCACTTCGTGGACGTCGGCAAAGTATCGCGCACTTTCGATGTGTGGATTATATACGGCCTCGACAGAGACGCCGCTTACCAGCTTGACCTCCTCCATGGTCCGCTTCGCGATTCTGCCTGTGCCGACAACGCCCAGCGGCACTATTCCGTACCGCGCCTCACGCAGGTTCGTGCTTGATATATTCTTCGTTCTTTCGAGATAGACGACCTGACAGTATTCGTTGAGGTAGTCAAATTGCCCCCGCCAATCCGAACCCACCGTGAAAACATCAATGCCATATTTTTGTATATCAGAGATTTTCTGCCCCGCATATTCCTCAATGATCACCTCGTCGGCAAAACCACTGTTGCGAACATTGTCAATGCGCCGCACCGGCGGATCCGTAACGTTCATTTTGCCGCGCTGGATATCGAACTGCTCGGTGGTGACGCCGACGATCAGGTAGTCCCCCAGGGCTTTTGCGCGTTCCAGAAGACGGCGATGCCCCTCGTGAAAAAGATCGAAAGTGCCGTAGGTGATGACCTTTTTCACGTTCTCGTCTCCGGCCGGCTGCCCAGCGAATCCCGCAAAAGCGAGGTGCTGACGTCCTTTGTATAGGGAAAAAACACCAACTCCGCGCCGCGCGCCCGCAAATCCTCCTCCTCCCACGCCCAGCCGTCGCTCGCATGATCGTCGCCGCTGAACATGGCGTCGAAGCGGTATTTCTCCCAGGCGCGCACCTTGTTCAGAAGGGGTTCCGTGGTGACGTCCGTCTCGTCCACGTATTTCAGCGCGGAGATGATTTCCAGGCGATCCCGCAGGGGGATGACAGGGCGCTTTCCCTTGCCGTTGACGATGCACTCGTCGGCAAGGACGCCGACCACCAGATAGTCGCACCGTTCCTTCGCCCTGCGTATCAGGTTCAGGTGTCCCACATGAAACAAGTCGAAGGAGCCGGACACGTAGCCCCGGCGCCATCGCTTATCCGTTTCGGACGCCAGCATGGTTCGTCCCCGCCCTTCTGTATTTCCACCCGTCGATGAACACGAAATAGTCCCGCATGTTCATGTCGTCGAGCTGCTTTCCGATTTCCTTGTGGTAAATGCTCGCGATGATCAGCCGGGAGCCGGCGTCCACGAGTCCCGGCAGCTCCGCCGGAGAGCGCACCGGCACGCCGTACGCGGTCGTCCCCCATTTGAGCGTCGAATTGTCGAACGCGCACGCCACGTCCAATCCCTCGCCGTAGCGTTCAAGCCATATGCGCAGACTGTCTCCCGCGCCGAAGACGAAGACCTTCTTTCCTTCTATGCCGTCCAGCATGTCGGTGTATCGTCCGGTGTAGCTCCTGTAGGAGCGGCGCGTATCGAGTATGCGGCCCTGAACAGGCTGGGTTGAGCGGTATTTCGCCTCTCGCTCGTACAGTCCTTCCGGGTACGCGACAAGCAGCGCCTTTTCCCACTCAGCCGGAACGGGAAGGCGCATCCCCTCGAAGTTCATTTCCGCCGTATCCGCAAACCATTTTCTGTCGTACACCCGGAAGCCGCGCTCGCCGCCCAGGACAGGCATGGCGTAATAACGCCCGGAGGAAAACTGCGAGCACGACTTTTCAAACAGTTCGGCAAACGCGGCGTACTGCCCGCGAATGCCGCCCAATTCGTAACAGCGCCGTTCAAGACCCTCGTTCTCGTCGTTTTCGTCAAAGGCGGCGCTTCCCAGCATCTGCAGATTGAGCGCGGATGCCGCGCACTGCATTCCCTGCGCGGCGGCGGTGTCGGGCGCCGTGTCGAGCGGGATGATGTCCATGAATATGCCCATGCGGCCGCCGCGGGTGAGTTGGGAGGGAAAGTCGTGGAAGTCGTTGATGTACGCCGTGTCTGTGCGCATGAGCCGCATGAAGCGCGGCGCGGCGCCGGGGTCGTTGGCCGTGGTTTGCAGGAAATACGGTTCCCCGAACAGTTCCGGCCTGGCCCGCAGCCGATCGTACTCGGGGCGGGGCATGACGACGTCGACGTCTGTGTCCCACGGGATGAAGCCGCCGTGCCGCGAAGCGCCGAGCAGGGTTCCGAACATGGCGAACCACGTCAATCCCCCGGCGCCGGTCACGCGGGAAAACTCTTTCAAAATGTCCAACTGCACCTGCTGCAGTTCGTTCATCAATCCCCTCCCTCATTATAGAATGCCATGGCCGCATCGATCCTGTTGGTGAAGACGCCGTCGATGGCCAACTCCTTCGCCACCGGCAAGGGTGAAATCCTTCACAGAGCCATGCCCGTCGCTGGTGCGATCGACTGTCTCGTCGTGGATGACGACGATCTCGTCGTCTCTGGTGAGTTGTATATCCAGTTCCACGCCGTCAGCGCCCATGTCGGCCGCAATCTGAAAGCTTGCCAGCGTGTTTTCCGGCGCGGCATGGAACGCTCCCCGGTGTCCCCAAATCTCCATCACAGCCACCGCGCCTTTCCATTGACGACAGCCCGGTCCCGGCCCGCGCCGAAGCGGACGAAGCGCATGCTTCTTTCCGCCGCGTTCACCAGCAGAACGTCCCAAAGTTCCTGCGACGCGTCGCCCAACCGCCTTTCCGGCGTGATGAAGCCTTCAGTCTTGCGTTCGGTGAACGCCTCGCATTTGGCGTTGGCCAGGGAAACTATCGGGAACCCTTCGCCGTTGTCGAGCCGGTCGGCGTGGTTGTGGCCGTTGACCCAGGCGAGAATCCTTTTTTCATGCCGTTTGGCGACAGCCATGATTTCCTCTTCTCCGCGCAGGGCGCTTGTCCAGTACTGCAGCCTCGTCACAGGGGGCAGATGCGAAAAAACAATCGCCGGGCGGCCGGAGGGCAGGGCGGCCAGAGCCTGCTCAAACCAGGCGGCGCACTCCGGGGAGTATCCATACCGGAACTGCTCGTCCGGATCATACGAATCAAGAAAAACAAGGCGCAGTCCCGGCATGTCGACAGAATACCTGACATCCCGCCCGTCCAGATACAGCTCGCGCTGCTCTTTCCCGGTGAACCGATCCGGATTGTTCCGAAAATAGTTCGAGTCGTGGTTGCCGATGGCGAGCCAGACCGGCGCCCCGCAGTTCCTCAACCCTGACAGCATGGTTTCAACATAATGCCTGGTGACGTCTCCGGGCACCATGCCGTCGGTCAGGTCGCCCAGGTGGATGATTCCGTCGAATCCTATTGTCCGGCTCAGCAGTTCCACGCAGGCCAGAGTATCTTCCCACGTACCGTTCACAGTATAGTGAGTGTCTGTGAGCAGAGCAAAGGCAAATTCACCGGGTCGCCGCATTGCAAGCGCCTGCTCTGCCACGCGCTGCGCTTCAGGCGGCAGCCACGGCCTGATCCCGTTCCCGGCCGGCGAAGAATCAACGCGCAGGATGCTGTTGATGTCGTCCGCCGCGTCAAACAGGCCGCCGTCCGTCTTGCGCAGGCATATGCGGAAATAGACGCGCTCGCTGAAAACATACTCCTCCTGCCGGTACGAGTCTCCGCTCAAGTCGCCCCGGTAGATGGTCCAGCTCTGTTCCGGCGCGTAGGCATAGGTGTACATCCAGCGCTGCTCAACCTCCGGGCTGTACGTCGCCACGTTGAATTTGTAGTTCCTGTCCAGCAGGATCAGCCTGTCGCCGGGGGACGCCCTGTAGAACAGCGGCGTCGAGAGCATTTCCGGGAATCCCGGCTCTGCAAGGCCGTCTCCGGCGCGTATCTTCAGCCCCGCCTGTCCCCAAAGCCGTGTTTTCAATGCCCGGTCTCCTGTTCGCGCCGCGCCGCGTCCAACGCGTTCCGCACCACCTGCCACATGTCGTAATATGCGTAGTCAGCCAGCCTTCCGCCGAAGACGACCTTCTTTTCCCGTGCCGCCAGAGCCCGGTAGCGAGCGTGGAGGGCATTGTTCCGGTCGTCGTTGACAGGATAATACGGCACATCTCCCTGCCGGAAGTCTTGGGGATATTCGCGCGTGATGACGGTCACGGGCTGATCGCCGAATTCGAAATGCTTATGCTCGACAATGCGCGTGAAAGGCGTTTCCCTGTCTGTGTAATTGACCACCGCGTTTCCCTGATGCTCCGGCCTATCCACAATCTCCTCCTCGAATCTCAGTCCCCGGTATTCCAGGGCGCCGAAGCGAAAGTCATAGAATTCATCCAGCATTCCCGTGTAGACGATCTTTCGGGCCAGCCGGTCGAGTTCGCCCCGTTCCCGGATGTAGTCGGTTCGCAGCCGGATATCGCAGCCCTCCAGGAGTTTTTCCACCAGAGGCGTGTAGCCGCCGGCGGGGCAGCCCTGAAAACGGTCGTTGAAATAGGCGTTGTCCCAAGTAAAGCGCAGAGGGATGCGCTTGATGATACAGGCGGGCAGTTCCGCGCAGCTGCGCCCCCACTGCTTTTCCGTGTATCCTTTGACGAGTTTTTCATACAGGTCGCGGCCGACGAGGGCCAGCGCCTGCTCCTCCAGATTTTTTGGGCTGGCTGTCTTGAGTCGCTGCGAATCGATGATCTTCCTGGCCTGCGCCGGGTCGGTCACGCCCCATATTCTGTAAAAGGTGTTCATATTGAAGGGCAGGTTGTATATTTCGCCTCTGTAGTTGGCGATGGGGGCGTTGGTGAAGCGGTTGAATTCGGCGCAGCGGTTCACATAGGCCCAGACTTCCGCGTCGTTGGTGTGGAATATGTGCGCGCCGTAGCGGTGCACATTGATGCCTTCAACCTGTTCCGTATAGGCGTTGCCGCCGATGTGCGCGCGTTTGTCCACCACCAGGCATTTCTTCCCGCGCGCTGTTGCTTCACAGGCGAACACCGCGCCGAACAATCCCGCTCCCACAATCAAATAATCATAGTCCACAGGCTCCAACAGGCCTTTCGTCTTCGTTGCAATGAGTAAGAACGCAAGGATTTCGGGGACATGACCTTATTATGCGGCGGTTTGCATAATAAGGTCATGTCCCCGAAATCCGTCTCCCTGCCGAAAACACGTCAACACACGTCATCCCGGCGGTGAAGCCTCTGTTGCAACACGATCTACACCGTGTTGCAACTCTTTCACTCTGCCTTCAGTATATCCACAGCGGGGATTTTGTCCATATCCAAGCCCGGAGTGGACATGAATGCAGTGGAGCGGTTATTTCATTGCAACAAGTAAGAGCGCGAGGATTTCGGGGACATGACCTTATTATGCGGCGGTTTGCATAATGAGGGTCATGTCCCCGAAATCCTCGCGTTCTTATTTCACCGCCTCCCGCGACAGGGTGATGTTGAGCGCAACATGCACCCGCTGTCCATTGCTTGCCGTTCCGGAATAGATTCTGTGCATGTGCCAGATGATGTCGCTTTCGGAGCAGGTGACGGCGTGGAGAGACGGTTCGATGCGGATCGGTTCATCCGCCGGAGGAGGGATTTCGTCCGGCCCGTTTTTGGGCGCTGCGTGTTCGCTTCGCATGTATTCGACGGTGACGCCGAAGAAGGCGGCGAGCTGACCCAGGCGGATTTCGTCCGGCGTCCTCATGCCGCGTTCCCAGGGCGACCACTGCTGGGGGGAGACGCCGAAGGCTTCGGCGCAGAGTTTTGCGCCGCCCCGTCCGGGGAATTTCTTCTGCCGTTCGGCTTTGAGAGCCTGTTGCTGAATTCCATTCGGGCCGCTTTTCCGCCCCTTTTGCGCTGTGCTTCGCCCGCTTTT
>QMCE01000070.1_pt1 | contig 40235 bp, 31 predicted proteins | sample 1821851 | NCBI WGS metagenome assembly QMCE01 (sample SAMN09453174, study PRJNA476694) | Termite gut metagenome, whole genome shotgun sequencing project. | isolation source: worker | host: Odontotermes sp. | place: South Africa:Pretoria | collected 2016-01-28 | reverse complement strand
GAGGTGTCGAAGTAGGGGTTGCCCAGGTTCTTCGGCAGGATGGTGACGTTCAGCGCGCCGCCGGCCGCAGCCGAGGAACCGCTGGCAGGGGCAGCCGGGGCGGCCGGGCTTTCGTCCGGCGTCGTGCAGCCGGCCAGCAGCATCAGCGCTGCCGCTGACACCGCTATGGCGGATTTCACAAACTTCATTGGGGTTCCTTTCTGGTTGGTCCGAGTCACACGGTGTTCGGTCGGTGAACAGTGACTCGGGCGATTAGTGAGTTGACGCCACAGCAGGGACCGCTGCGGCAAGTTTTCTTGTGCTGGGCGGACGCAGGCGGAGCCACTGCGTGAAGGAGCCGACCACGACCGACGCGATCAACAGCACGCCGGTCACGATCTTGATGACATCGGCCGTGACGCCCAGCAAGCGCAAGGCGCTCGACAGGACGCCGATGAGCAGCACGCCGGCGACCACGCCGTGGATGGCGCCGAAGCCGCCGAACACTGAGACGCCGCCGAGCACGACGGCCGCGATGACCTGCAACTCCAGGCCGTCGCCGACGTCGCCGCGGGCCGTCGAGTACTGCAAGGTCCAGTAGATGCCGCCGAGGGCCGACACGGCGCCGGCGAGCACGAACAGGATGATGCGGGTGCGGTCGACGTTCACGCCCGAGAACGCGGCGGCCTCTTTGTTCAAGCCGATGGCGTAGACACCACGGCCGAAGGCCGTGAAGTGCAACAGCAGCACGAACACGATGAGAAGCACCACGAAGATGAGCAAGGTCATCGGGATGCCGGTGTTGCCGAGCTCCCACTTGGCCACGATCGTCCACGACTTGGGGAAACCGGTGACCGTCGAGGTGCCGAGCAGGCCGACCGCGATGCCCCGGAACAGCGCCATCGTGCCAATGGTGACGGCGAGCGCCGGCAAATCGATCTTGGTGGTCAACCAGCCGTTCAAGAAGCCGCCGGCCGCGCCGACGACGATCGCGATCACCATGGCCACGGGGAAGGGCACCCCGCTGGCGAACAGCAGACCGAGCAGCGAGCACGTCAGGCCGACCATCGAGCCGACCGAGACGTCGATGTCGCCGGTGATCATCACCATGGCCATCGGCAGCGCGATCATGAGCATCGACAGCGTGTCGCGGAACAGGTTGTAGACCGTCAGACGATCAGCGAAGTTCGGGACGGCCAGGCACGAGGCGATGACGACGACGATCAACAAGGCGATGATCGCCATCTCCCGCGTCAGGAAGACGCGACGCCACAGCGGACGGCCATAAGGCGTGTACTGCGATTGTTCGGTTGCGGCGGTCATCAGACTCTCCTCTCCGCCACGAGGCGACGCGCTCGGCGACCGGCGAGCACCCGGTCGAGCACGATGGCCCCAATGATCAAGACGCCGACGACGGCCTTCTGCCAGAAGGACTGGATGCCGAGCACCGGCAACGCCGAGTTGATGGTCGCCAACAGCACGCCGCCGATGGCCGCACCGATCATGGTGCCGGACCCGCCGACGATGGCCACGCCGCCGATGACAGCGGCGCCGATGGCCTGCATCTCGTAGCCGCTGCCAGCGTTCGACGCGATCGTGCCGTAACGGGCGGCGAACATGACGCCCGCCAGGCCGGCCATGGCGCCGGAGATGACGAACGCGGCCAACCGACGACGCCGCTCGGGCAGGCCGTACAGGACGGCCGCGTCAGGCGCGGAACCGATGGCGTAGTACTCGCGGCCCGACCGGGTGTTGCGCATGTACCAGGTCATGACGGCGAGCACCACGATGGCCAAGATCAACAGCAGCGGGATCGTCAGCACCTGCGCGTTGCCGAAGGCCAGGAAGTCCTTGCCCATCTGGGACGCGTTGATGCGCTTCGTGCCGGCCCACAAGATGTCGACGCCGCGGTAGATGTACATCGTGCCAAGGGTGATCACCATGCCGGGCACCTTCGCGATGGCCACGAGGCCGCCGTTGATGAAGCCGAGCACGGCGCCGAAGGCGATGCCGAGGATGAAGGCCATGACCGCCGGCATGCCGGGCCACGCGATGTACATCATGCCGACGAAGAAAGCCGTCAAGCCGAGCACCGACCCCACCGACAGGTCGAAGGACTTCGTCACGATGACGAGCGCCTCGCCGACCGCCAGGGTCATCATGATGGACGGGTTGATCAACAGCTCTTTCCAGCCATCCGCGCTGATCAAGAACTGGGGGTTGACGGCCGTCGTCACCGCGACGACGACGAGGAACGCCAGGAAAATGCTCATCTCGCGCGAACGAACGATCAGCCGCACGCGCTTGCCGAAGCTACTCACGCCGCCTCCTTCGCATCGCTCGTGTGGGTGGCTGCGAACATGACGGTTTCGGGGGTGGCTTCGCCACGGCCGAGTTCCGCGGTGATGCGCCCCTCGTGCATGACGAGGACGCGGTCGGCCATCCCGAGCACTTCGGGCAGCTCCGAGGAGATCATCAAGATGGCCATGCCTTCGCCCGCCAGCTCCGACATTCGCCGGTGCACCTCGGACTTCGTGCCCACGTCGATCCCGCGCGTGGGCTCGTCGATGATGAGCACCCGAGGCGAACTCGACAGCCACTTGGCGAGCACGACCTTCTGCTGGTTGCCGCCGGACAGCGTGCCGGCCGGCGCGTCGAGCGACGAGCACTTGACCTCCAACGCCGCCGCCCATTCCTGCGTGGCCCGATTCTCCCTGGCCCGCGTGATGAGACCGTTCTTCGTCAGCGTCCGGCGAATGGCGTCGGTGACGTTGGTGGCCACCGCGGCGTCGATGACGAGCCCCTGTTGCCGCCGGTCTTCCGGCACCAACGCCAGCCCGGCCTTCATGGCAGCGGTCGGGTCGCCACCCTTCAAATCGTGTCCGTCAACCTTCACCGTGCCTGACTGGTAACGATCGACGCCGAAGATGGCCCGCGCCACCTCGCTGCGCCCCGCGCCCACCAGGCCGGCCAGCGCCACGATCTCACCGCTGCGCACCTGGAAAGAGATGTCGGCGAACTGGCCGGGCGACGTCAGCCCGGTGACCTCGAGCCGGACGTCGCCGACTTCGGCCACCACTTTGGGGAACAGCTCGTTCACATCACGTCCCACCATCATGCGGACGACGGACGCCTCGTCCGTCTCGTTGATGGGGAGCGTCGCGATGTGGGCGCCGTCGCGCATGACCGTGATGGTGTCGCACAGGTCGAACACCTCGTTGAAGCGGTGCGAGATGAAGGCGAGCGCACGCCCCTCGTCGCGCAGGCTGCGGGCGACCGCGAAGAGCCGGTCAACCTCGACGCCCGACAGCGCCGCGGTCGGCTCGTCCATGATGAGCACCTGGGCGTCCAACGAGATGGCCTTGGCGATCTCGATGATCTGCTGGTCGGCGATCGACAGGCCTTGCGCTGGCCGGTCGGGATCGATCGGCACCCCCAGCCTGTCCATGAGCTCGACCACTTCGGCGCGCATGGCGGCGCGGTTGATGCGTCCCAGGCGGCTGACGGGCTGGCGGCCCATGAAGATGTTCTCCGTCACAGACAGGTCGGGAAACAGCGTCGGCTCCTGGTAGATGACCGCGATGCCCTCCGCCTTCGACTCGGCCGTCGACTTGAAGTCGACGTCCTTGCCGTTCAGCTTGAAGGTGCCGCCGTCACGCCGATGCACACCGGCGACAATCTTGACCAGTGTCGACTTGCCAGCGCCGTTCTCGCCGACAAGCGCATGGATCGAACCTGGATAGAGACACAATTCGCCGCTGCGCAATGCCAGCGCAGAACCAAAGCTCTTGGAGATGTCTCTCAACTCCAACGTGGGTGCCGCCACTCCAACCACCGCCCCCTCACAACGGATTGAAACGTTCCATTGATGAATGACCTCAACTTACGTATCCAAAGAACGCTTGTCAAGAAACCGATGTCACAAGCTGCTCACGAACGCTGCGCGTCAAGCCCCGTCGCCGCCGAACCCACCGCGCCGGGCTCACCTCACCGGCGACACAGGCCAGGACTCGTCCGCCGTGGGGGTCCGGCCGCGGGACGCCAACCACTCGTTGTAGTGACGCGCCCACTCGCCGTGTTGCTCCCGCTGCCAGGCGTGGAGCGCGGCGTCGTCCATGGCGCCGATCTGCGGGTACCGGGCCGCGATGCCGTCGAACACCCGGATCGCCGCCACCACGTCGGCTGCGGCGTCGTGCCAATCGTCGCCACCGTCCGCCCCGTAGACGGCCATCAGGTCGGGCAGCTTCCGCGAACCGCGCCGGTAACGGTCGCAGCCGCGGTCAATCACCAACGGATCGATCACGGGCGCCAGTTCGTGGCCGAGGCGCTCCGCCAGCCCCGGCAGGCCGTGGCGGGCCAAATCGGCCTCCAGGATGGTCAAATCGAACGTGGCGTTGCAGGCCAGCACCGGCACTCGCCGCGCGAGACAGCCGGCCAAGACGTCGGCGATCTCGGCCAAGCCAGCCGAGGCGTTTTGCCCCCGCCGAGCCTGAGCGTCCGTGACGCCATGGATCGCGGTGGCCGCAGGCGGAATCGGGACGCCGACGTTGAGCAGCCAGCGCCGCACCGTCGTCCAGCCATCGGCCTCACGGACGACGACCGCCGCGGTCACGATGCGATCCGCGCGCACGTTCGTTCCAGTCGTCTCCGTGTCGAACCCGACGACGGGGCGACCCGGGCCGACCCACACGGCCGGCGTTTCCTCACTCATCCTTGCTCCACTCACGCCATGGCGACACCGGTGGTCGCCAACCCCCGATTCTCCCAGCGTCCGAGCCGACGCCGTGGCACGACACTAGCGCCTGGGCCCGACACGCCGTCAGGACGGACGCGGCCCGGCAGCGCTCGACGCCCGCGGGACCAGGACCGGCGTCATCCTGACCACTTCGTGCTGGTGCTGGCGTCCCTCATCGAGCGCGTCGATCTCGTCGATGAGCATGGTGGCGGCCTGCTCGCCCATCCGGTGACGCGGCTGCCGCACGGACGACAGCGGCACGGCCGAGGCGGCGGCGAACTCGATGTCGTCGTAGCCGATGAGGGCGATGTCCTCCGGCACGCGCAGTCCGGCCGCGACGAAGCCCTGCAACAAGCCGATCGCGAGCAGGTCGTTCGCGGCGAACACCGCTGTGGGACGCTCATCGTCCGGCAGCATCACGATCTCGCGGGCCGCGACCATGCCCGGCTGGAAGGCCAGCGCCGGCGTCGAGATCGCGAGCAGGCTGCCCTCGTCACCGAGCGCCTGCATGGCGAGTTCCGCGCCCGCGCGCCGGGCACGGACCTGCGCCAACGTGCTCGGCCCGCCGACGAACGCCAGCCGCCGATGTCCCCGCTCGATCAGGTGGGCCGTGGCCAAACGGCCGCCCTCCAGATCGTCCACCCCGACCTCGCAGAAATTGTCGTCGCGGGCCCGGTCCAGCATGACGACGGGGATCCCTCGCTTCCGGAGTTCATGCGCCATGTCCGTCACGTTGGCGATAGGGGCGAGCAGGACGCCACGGACGCGTTGCTGCTCGAAGTTCTTCAGGAGCCGCGTCTCACGATCATGCGCTTGGCTGGAATTGCCGATCTGGACCGAGAATCCGTGCTTGTACAACACGCTCTCGGCGCCGAGGGTCACGTCGGCGAAGAAAGGGTTGGCGATGTCATACACGACCAACCCGACCGCCTGGCTGCGTCCCCGGCGCAATTGTCGGGCGGACTCGTTCGGCACCCAACCGAGTTCCTCGATCGCCTGCGACACGCGCTGCGTCATCGCGTCGCTCACCCGCTCAGGCGCGTTGAGCACATTGGACACGGTGCCGACGGACACGCCCGCCAACGCCGCCACGTCCTTCATGCTCACCCGACGCCGTGAGTTCATGCCTGCTCCTCGTCCATGCCTGTGCCAACGACGTATTGAATCGTCTCACACCACCTGTCGCACACAGTTTCGTTTCTCATCCCACGTTCACCTACACCTGGTCGGCGGCCAGCCGTGATGAATCTTCGCCCATTCCGCCAGACGTCCCCCCACGGGATCCAGCCACGCTTGCCGATAAATTGAGCGGTGACCATATGACTCAGGAGCATGCATGAGCGACCACGCCGAGATGGCATCCAGCATTTACACACAGGCTTTGTCCATGATCGGCGAGGTCGAGCCACGTGTCAGCGGCGCTATCCGCCAGGAACTCGACGACCAGCGCGGGTCGCTCAAGCTCATCGCGTCCGAGAACTACGCCTCGCTCACCACGCTCATGACGATGGGCACCTGGCTGTCAGACAAGTACGCCGAAGGCTCGATCGGCCACCGCTTCTATGCGGGCTGCCGCAACATCGACCAGGTGGAGGCCGTCGCCGCCGAGCACGCCACGGCGCTGTTCGGCGCCGACCACGCCTACATGCAGCCGCATTCGGGCATCGACGCGAACCTCGTCGCCTACTGGGCGATCCTCAACCGACGCGTCGAATCGCCGACGCTGAAACGCCTCGGCGCCAAGAACGTCAACGAACTGACGGAAGCCGACTGGGAGGCGCTGCGCGCCACCTTCAACAACCAACGGGTCATGGGCATGAGCCTGGATGCGGGCGGCCACCTGACCCACGGTTTCCGCCACAACATCTCGGGCAAGATGTTCCGGCAGCACTCCTACGGGACGGATCCGGCAACCGGCCTCATCGACTACGCCCAACTCGCCCGGGACGCCCACGACTTCCAGCCCCTCATCATCGTGGCCGGCTACTCGGCCTATCCGCGCCGGGTCAACTTCGCCACCATGCGTGAGATCGCCGACAGCGTTGGTGCCACCCTGATGGTGGACATGGCTCATTTCTCCGGCCTCGTGGCGGGCAAGGTGTTCACGGGCGAGGAGGACCCCGTGCCCTATGCCGACATCGTCACCTCCACCACCCACAAGTCGCTGCGCGGACCGCGCGGCGGCATGGTGCTGGCGACGAAGGACTACGCGGACGCCGTCGATCAGGGCTGTCCGATGGTGCTCGGCGGCCCGCTCGGGCACGTCATGGCCGCGAAAGCCGTCGCCTTGGCCGAGGCGCGGCAGCCGTCCTTCCAGTCCTACGCGCAGGCCATCGCCGACAACGCCCAGGCCCTGGCCGAGGGACTGCTCCGGCGCGGTGTGAGGCTCGTCACCGGCGGCACCGACAACCACCTCGTCGTGATGGACGTCAGCTCCTTCGGGCTCACCGGCCGCCAGGCGGAGTCGGCCCTGCTCGACTCCGGCATCGTCACCAACCGCAACTCCATCCCCCGCGACCCGAACGGCGCGTGGTACACCTCCGGCATCCGCATCGGCACGCCGGCGCTCACGACGCGTGGACTCGGCGCGGCCGAGTTCGACCAGATCGCCGGCCTGATCGCCACAGTGCTCCAGGCGACCACCCCGGCCAGTTCCCCGAAGGGCGCCAGCTTGGCGAAGTATGTCATCGCTGACGGCGTCGCCGACCGCACCAAGGCACAGGCCGCCGAACTGCTGGCGGGCTTCCCCCTGTACCCGGAGTTGACGCTCGGCTAGGCACTGCCAGCTGGCCGATCCCCGCCAGCAAAATGGCGGATCAGGCCAAAAACAAAGGTGGCGGGCCAACCCTGGGTTGGCCCGCCACCGCCGCCTCCGTCGGGGAGGCCGCTGGCTGTCAATTTGGTTCGGCCGGCGCCTGCGGAATGGTGACGTGTGGCGTCAGGTCGAAGACGAGCGGCGGCTCGGCGGCCGGGTCTGGGAAAATGACCGTCAACCAGGAATCCTCGGCATCGACCACCGCGCCGTTCTCCCCGGTGGCCTGGACGTGCGCGGTGTTGGTGTGCGACCCGCTGGCGTCCAGCGTCGGCTGATAGTCGATGTACGAGTCGAAGACGTCGGTGGACGTCACCAGCCGGCCGTCCTCCGCCGTCGCCGACACCGTCGCGGCGTTCGTGTGGTATCGCGACGGGTCGGAGTCCCAGGCGAGCGCCACGCACCAGGTCTGCTTCACGTTGTGCAGTGCCGCCGGATCCTGGTTCTCGCCCGGCTCCTGCAACACCTGATCGCTGATGGTGGCCAACCCGCGCCTCGGCTGCCTACCGCCCGGGCTGTTCGAGCAGTCGTTGTCGCCGGTGGCCGGATAAACCCGCACCCGCGTGCCTTCGAGCACGGTGTTGATCACCGTCGGCGTGTTGTCATCGGGCAGGTCATAGGCGATGTCGTAGTCCATCCCGGCCATGCCGGCGGCGCGGCCGATCACGTCGAAACGCCAGATGACGGTGTCGCCCCCCAACACCTCGGCGATGACACTGCCCGGCAACGTGACGCTCACCGTCGACCCGTCGGCCTGACCGTCGCCCGTGGAAAACTGCCGAGAATCCGAGTTGCCTTGTTCCTCGACGGAGAACATCACCTTCCCCTTGAGCATGGCAGCGGGCGTGACACTGCCGTGGTCGCTCCACAGCGCTTGGGCCAAGCCTGCGGTGCCGACCATGACGGCGGCCATCGCGACGCACCCGATGAGCAACGAACGTCGCCTCATCTGGCACCTCCAGCGGTTGGCGCCGAGTCAGCCGAGCGCACTTGGACCAGATCGACGTCGAAGGTGCCGGACGTCCAGCGCGCGAGCGGCTCGTCCATCACGTCCGACTGCGACCAGTCCATGTCACCGCCGACGACGACCCGCAGGATCACCGTCCAGTTGGCGGTCGTGCCGTCGTCGTCACCGATCAGCCCGGGCACGGCGACCTGCTCACCCAAGGCCACCTCCCCCTGGGCGGGCGCCACGTTGTTGCCCGCCTGGTCCGCGACACGGTAGGTGATGCTCAGATCGGGGTTGACCTCGCTCCCGTCGGCATACACCGACAGGAACCCTGCCAACAGGTTGTCGCCTTTCAGATACGTGGTGACCGGCACCTTGATCTCAATGACGTCGCCTGGCATGGAAACGAAATCCGTCGGGGTGCTCGTCAACGTTCCACTCGCCGGCGACGCGACGCCGGGGGTGACTTGCTGCCACGTCGGCGTGCCCACCGTCACGCTCAAGTCGCCCGACGCGATGCTGGCCGCCGCGGTCTGGGCGTTGGCCATCCACATCGCATAGGCGACTCCACCGGTGACGGCGAGCGCCACCACCGCCAGCACCGCGATGGCGGGGCGTCTCAGCCTCACCGCCGACCGTGGTCGGTTCGCGGCGTAACGGCCGGTGGCCGCCGCTGCACGACGTATCATCACTCACCCGCCTGCGGCGCTGGCCCGTTGGCCCGGATGGGGACAGGGTTCCTCGCATAGACGAGTGAAGCCGAGTCGCCCGACGCGAGCGTCGGAATCGTGCCGATCTCGCCAAGCACGTCATCGGTGACGACGATGTTCGTCAACGAGGTCGCCCAGTCGTCCTTCGACGTGTTGGTGACGGTGAACACGAACCACACGGGGGTGGAGTCGTTCAGATGGCCGTCGTAGGCCGCCGGTGTGCCGGTCGCGACGATGTTCTCCGGTGTGTTCGGCCCAGTCACTCCGGTGTAGACCGATTTGACGATCGACACTTCCGGGTTGGTCGAGAAGAGGTGCGGCGAGACCGATGGCACATGCAAACCGTCGTAGTTGCTGTCCGCCGACTCCACCTGATGGGTGATGAGCGCCGGGGTGTCCGCCGTCACGGTCCCGTTGGGAGCCGTGACGTTCACCGACACGATGGAGTCGCCCACCGGAATGGTCGGCGTGCCCGGCGTGAGCGTCAGCTGGTAATCCTGACCCGTCTGGTCAAAGACCGTGCTGAAGGACAGCTCGGCGGTGGGCGGCGGGGCCGCCTGGCTGACCTCGATGGAATAGTCCTGTCCGGCTGAGTCCCCGATCACCAGCGGGAAAGTAGGCGGCGACACCGACAACGGGTTGGTGTAGGTCACCTGGGCGTCCGTGCTGCTCGCGGCGTCGCCGTTGGTGAGACCGGTCGTCGTCGTGACAGCGTTGGCCGGCACGCTCACGCTGATGGTGCCGGAATCGTCCGCTCGCGCGACGATGTCGAAGCTCAGCCCATCAGATGAGGGCGTGATCGAGACGATCCGGGCGTCGGGCGCCGTCGAGCCATCGAGGCTGATGTCGTCCGGCGTCAACGTGGCCGGATCGATCGGCACCGCCGTCGTGAGCGTGAAGTGGATGTCACGCGTCATCGTGGAATCGGCCTGGTCGTCCGCCTGGTTGATCGTCAACTTCGGCGCGCAGGACCCACCGATCGTGGCCACACGCGAGTACTGCGACGAGACGACGGTGCCGTCCGGGTTCGCGTTCGGATCCTGGGTCTGGAGGCGCAACCCACCGTGCACCACGCCGTCGGCGTCCACCGGCAGGACGGATCCGGCCGGCAGCTTGGCGAAGGCCGGATCGTCGGGGTCGGTCGGCAGCGGCACCTGTAGGGTGGTGGGCGCGTCGTCCGACACCTGATAGGAGCCCAGGAAAACCTCGGCCGTGTTGGTGGCCGTCCAGTACACGTCGAGCGTGACCGGCTTCGGCGTGACGACGGGGTAACGGGCCGTGGCGATGTCGTCGAGGTTGCTCGGATCCGACGGCGGCGCGACCGCCAAGGGGATGGTGCAACCGACCGGTTGAATCGGCCCACCTGGCTGCTGGTCGGCCGACGTGCGGGCGGTGGGGAACCAGGTGTTCATCTTGCCGTTGGAGCTGAGGTTGAAGTTGGAGAGCATCGTCCGTATATACCCACCGATGGTGGAGTTGTTGCTCTCCTCCTGCGTGGTGTCCGTTTGCGTCGTCGTCGCCGTCCCGAAGGTGTTGCCCTGCACCGTCACCGCGCCCGTCTGATAAAGCCGGATCGTCGGTCGGCTGGCGTCGTCGCCCCAGCCGTCGAAGTAGTTGTCACGGATCACAACGTGGGAGTCGAAAGTGCTCAAATCATTGGCGCGGGTATTGCCTTGCCAGTAGATGGCCTGCATCCGGGCGTCACCCGCCGTGAAAACGTTGTCCGCGATCAGCCCCGAGGTCACCGTGCGTTGGGCGGGCAGCCGGATCAAGCCGTTCATGTCTTGCTGTTGGGCCGTCACATCCGTGAACTTGTTGCCGGTGATCTCGAACGAGCTGACGTTGGCGCTGTCGCCGGAGTCACCGAAGTCGATCAAAGCTTTGTCGACGACGAGGATGGGCTCGGAGAGCTCGTTGTTCGTGATGGAAACCGCGACGGGATTGTTGACCGCCTGCGAGGTGGTGCCGCGCAGGTTGAGGAAACGCCCCTGGTAGGCGACGTTGTGGTTGAGATGGTAATAGGTGTTCCCGTCGATGACGAGGTCGTTCACGTAATCGTCGACGGCGCGCAACACGGAGGTGTTGCAGCCATTGGCCGTGTCACCGTTACAGGCGGAGGCGCCAGATTCGTTGACGGTCGAGTGGTACAGGTTGTCCTGCAACGTCAGGCCGTTGACCGGCTTCGCGGCGCTCGTCGCGTCGACGATGGTCCAGCCGTAGCCGCCGGCGTCCGCCGCGAAGCCTGAGACCTGGTAGTGGGACAGCGTGACGTTGGTGGCGCCACCGCGCACCAGCAGAAGGCGCTCGGGATAGTAATTCGGCGTCGACACGACGCCGTCGGTGAGGGTGACATTGACGGCCTTCGGACCCACGTAGAACGTCGTCTCGCCCGCATACGAATTGTCGAGACCCGTGATCGTCACGTCGGGACCGTCGATGAAGAACAGTGCGACGCCCACATCGATGTTCGAAGCGGTCGAAGCGGTGATCTTGTGATCCATGTCGATGGTGACGGGGGCCGTCACGACGTAGACCGCCCCGCCCCCGTCGCCCCAGTCCGCGCCGCCGACGCCGGATTCGTTGTTAGAGGTTGCCACCGGGCTGGTGGTCGTCATCCACGTCGACGTGTTGCCGGTCACATCGATGTTGCCACCCGCGAAGCCCGGGTCCACCTCGATGCGGTCCGCTCCCGGGTCGGCGTTCGCTTCCTGGATGGCCGCACGCAGCGTGCACTCGCCCGCGGTGGCCGTCTCGCACATGCCATCCCCGGGGTTGACGTCGGGGCCTTGATTGAGCGAGTTCACCAGGAGCGGCTCGGCGGCCTTCGCCAGCGTCGCCGCCACGATGCCCACGGTAGCCACCAAGATGACGGCTAGACCGGCGAGCAGCAGCCGGATAGGCCAGGCGTGCCGGCGGGTGCTGTCAAGAAACGTTGCTGCCATGTGATCTTCTCCACTTGAGTGTCGCCCCCGTTATCACAACAAAACGAAGGGCGAACGTAGTCCCGGTACTGGATGTGGCTGGTTGAGTGACTCTCATCGTCCCGTCCTCAAAATGAACGGATCCACGATGACGGCTAGGCCGTCAGCGTTGGTGCTTGTGACAATCTCGCCAGCGCTGCCGTTCCACAGGACGTAGGTGTTTCCCTCGGGGACAGCGCGACGCCAGTGGCTCCAGCGATGAGCGCCTGACGGCGTCTCGCGGACCTGGTGGTGCTGTCGGACATGGCGATGGCTCCTTGATCTCACGCGTTGAAACACGCAGGCTTGGTTCCTGCGTCTGTCTTTGATAGCCGAAGAGTTATGTGTTTTCAAAATCACCCACCCTTTATATGGCCAAACAGTCGGCGTACGTATCACAGGCTGTGTCGCTACGGGAAAAATTCACAGTGCTACGTGAAAACGGCACACATCACCCGTCTTCACTAGGCCGCATGGCCAGATGACTCACGCTTCCGGCGGCAAGAGGAGACATGGGTGACTGCGGCGGGCCACCGGCGCTGGCGCGCCGCGACTTCCCACCGACATTGGCGCGCGGCAGCGCAGTACGCTGCCGTCATGACTGCTGTGACGCCCGCCACCGAGGCGCTTGGCCCGTTCCTCCCTGTCGCCGACGGTGTGTGGCGGGCCATCGCGGAGCCGGAGTCCGTCACTATCGGGCTTGTCGCCGGGCGCACCGGCGCGCTGGTGATCGACACCGGCTCGTCGGCAACGCAGGGGGCTGCCATCCGACGGGCGGCCGAAGACGTCAGCGGCGTCCCCGTGGTGGCCGTCGCGATCACCCACGCCCACGATGACCACGTCGGCGGTCTCGCCGCGTTCGAAGACATCCCGTCGTACGGCCACAGCGACGTGCCTGGGCTGACCGAACCGTTCTCGCTCGCCCGTGCCATCGATCTCGGCGGGCGACGCGCTGAAATGGCCTATTTCGGGCCCGCCCACACACCAGGCGACATCGTGGTGGTCGTCCCCGACGCAGACGTCGTGTTCGCCGGCGACATGGTCGAGACGGCAGGGCCGCCCTCGTTCGAGCCCGACTCGTCACTGGACGGCTGGCCGGTCGCGTTGGACGGTGTACTCGGCCTGCTACGCGACCACACGATCGTCCTGCCGGGCCACGGCGAGCCCATGGAACGGGCCACCGCTTTCGAGCAGCGGGGACGCATCGCCGCCCTGGTGCCGACCGCGCGGTGGCTCGCGTCCCAAGGCGTCAGCCAAGCCGACGCGCTGACGGCCACTGAATGGCCCTTCCCCGACGACGTCATCGCGCCGCTGCTGCCCCGCCTGTTCCAGGGCTGAGGTCCCCGACGTCCTCGCCGCGGCTCAGCGGCTTCCAGCGACCATTCGCCTTGATCGCACGAGCCCGTCCCCGCGCCCGCGTCTCGCCTAGATGAGAGAGGCGCGGCGTCATAGAGTCGTGCCATGAGCATCGCCCACGAGACCGCCAGCGGCCCATCTACGACCATCCGCGAACTCAAGGAACGGAAATCGGTCCGCGTCTTCGAAGACACGCCAGTCGACGACGCTGTCCGGCGCCAGATCGTGGAATGCGCTTGCGCGGCGCCCACCGCCGGCGGCCAACAGCTCTACACGATCATCGACGTGACCGATCCGCAGGCCAAAGCCGAACTCGCCGACTGCTGCGATCACCAGGCGTTCATCGCCCGCGCCCCACTCGTCCTCGTGTTCCTGGCCGACTGCCGCCGCTGGTTCGACGCCTTCGCCGCCGTCGGGTGCGAACCGCGGCCGCCCCGTCTCGGCGACTTCTACATCGCGTTGTGTGACGCGCTGATCGCCGCCCAGAACGCCGTGGTCGCCGCCCACGCGCTCGGTCTGGGCTCCTGCTACATCGGCGACATCGTCGAGCAGCGCGAACGTGTCGCTCGGCTGCTCGACCTCGACGAGTACACCTTCCCGGCCACGCTCGTGGTGTTCGGCCACCCCACCGAACAACAGCGGCGCCGTCCCAAGCCGCCACGGTTCGACGCACGCTTCGTCGTCATGCGCGACACCTACCGCCGGCTCTCCGACGCCGAGCTGCGAGAGGCCTTCGCCAGCCGCGGCGACGACATGGACGCCAAGCTGCCAGCGTTCCACCGGCGCAAGTACGCGGCCGCCTTCATGGACGAGATGGAACGCTGCCTGGCCGATTACCTGGAGCCATTCACCCGCTGAGGCTTATCCCCCGAAAGCCGCGTAGTGCACCGTGCCCCAGATGCCAGCTAGTGTCGGCGTGGAACGCGCGACGATGCCGTCGCGCGTTCCACGCTCGCCCAGCCTTCGTTTTTAGCACATGAGCCTGCTCTGATAACATGATTTCGCTGACGGGGATGCATAAGGAGCTAGCTTGCATATATTACTCAGAGCACATAAGAGCCCATTCACTCCTGCTAGCGCAGACAAGACGTTCGCCCTGAACTTGATTGGCAATAATGCTGGAAATCTAGTTTTTTCCCAGGCGGCCTACCGCTTGCTTTCAACACGAAACAATCAGATTGACGCACGAAATATCACCGCACTGAGCCCCGACTATATCAATGCGCACTACGACATGGTCGTCATCCCATTGGCCAACGCCTTTCGCCGTTCATTCGTCAAACAGCTGGAACAGCTCACCCGCCTGATAGAAGGCCTGACGATTCCAGCAGTCATTTGGGGAGTCGGGACTCAAGGTGCCGTCAAGGGCCGAGCCGCCTCCCCCGACCTCGATCCAGCGGTGACCGCCTTTATGAGAGCGGCCCTTGAACACTCCGCCTCTGTTGGCGTCCGTGGGGAGATGACTGCGCAGTATCTGGCCGATCTCGGTTTCGGCGACGAGGTGGTCGACGTCATCGGCTGCCCCTCCATGTTCATGTACGGCCCTCATCTACAGATCGACAAGAAAGTGGACGAGCTGGATACCGAATCAAAGATCTCCCTCAACGTGTCGCCTTATCGTTCGATGATCGGCCCTATCTCGATCGCACAGGCGGCCAAATATCCCAACCTGATCTATACCGCTCAAGACCTGTCAACTCTCGGCCTTCTCCTGACCGGCGAGTACTCCCCAGACCTGGCGCCTGGCGAGGACGCCCCCACCACCCTCGACCACCCATTGCTCAGGGACAACAGAACACGCTTCTGTCTCGACCCTGCAACCTGGATGGATTATCTACGAGGGTTTGATTTCTCCTTTGGCACCCGAATCCATGGAAATATCATCGCGCTGCTGGCTGGGACTCCGGCCGTCCTTTTAGCGCATGATTTGCGCACCCTGGAACTCGCCGAATACCATGAAATACCCTATCGGCTGCTCACCAAAAAGGTGGACGACTTCGACGCGACCGATCTCTATGCGTCCGCGGATTGGGGACCCACCATGGCCGGCCACCAAGCACGCTGGCAACGCATGAGGGCGTTCATGGAAAAGAACGGGCTGCGCCACACCTACCTTCCGGGAGAATCTCCCAGGGCGTTCGATGAACGCTTGGCCGCCACAACATTCCCACCCCCGGTGGAACGGCAGTCACACGAAGCGTGGCACCGACGGGCTCAGCGCGGCATACGAGCAGTGTCCAGGAGAAGTCATCGCGGCATTGCCGGCTTACCACGCCCAGCGACCCGATTCCCCGTGACATCGTGACGCCGGCGTCCCACCGGCAGGCATAGAAGCACAGCTCACAGCCCAGCGTCGCCGAAAATGGCGTCACTCGCCAGCTTCCAGTCGGAAGCCGACGCTGCGGCGATCACGCGACGTCCCGTCACGCCCGGCCGGTAGTCTTCGCCCAATTCTGTCGCGACGCGGCCGCCCAGCTCGGTCACGAGGAGCGCACCGGGCAGGTGGTCCCACACGTGGGCCGAACGGCACACGTAGAAATCGACGTCGCCCGCGCACAGCTTGGTGTAGTCGATGGCGCACGCGCCCCACGGGCGACGGATGTCCACCAGCTCCGGCCGGCGCGTGTCGAAATCGGTGGTGCCGAAGATCCGCGCGCGCCTAGGACGGACGGCGGCGAACGGTTCCCCGTCGAGCCGAACGCCCGCGCCACGCTCCGCGATGTACATGTGCCCGTGCATCGGCTGATAGATCCAGCCGCGCGCCGTCTCACCGTGCACGAGTTCCGCGACCATCACACCGAAATCGGGCGATGACCGGGTGAAGTTGCGGGTGCCGTCCACCGGGTCGATGACCCACGCGTGGGCTGCGCCGCCCAGCGAGTCGAGCAGGCCCGGGTCGGTGAACACGGCCTCTTCCCCGATGATCAACGCGTCAGGCGTCCGGGCGGCCAACGCCGCGCCCAACTGGGCTTCGGCCTCACGATCGGCGATCGTCACCGGGTCGCCCGGGTGCTTCTCATGGATGTCGCCCGTCGCCAAATGACCGAACCGGGGCAGGATGACCTGGTCCGCCACCCGTACGATCAGTTCGCTCACCTCATCGGTTTCCACCGGTCACGCTCCTTTCGCCCCGCTCATCGTAACGACTTGGCACATGCGACAAGTCGCGTGGCGGGCAACATCTGCCAAGCGACCATTCCGTGGCTCAATGGCGCCCATGAACAGCCATTCGGCAGACGCGGCCGCAAGCGGCAGGCCAACTGTTCACTCCTCGTCAGCCATCGGCTCGGTCACGAAGTCGATGAGCCGCTCGACCTCACGCGGCAGGGCCGGGTCGAGATCCCGCCAGGTGTGGACGTGGCCGAGCAGCCATTGCCAGGTGGCCGCGATGTCGGCCTGCGTCCGGGCCGGACGGCCGAGCGCGGCCGAGATGCCCTTCTTCCACTCCTGGTCTTTGGAGATCGACGGCCAGGCGTCCAGCCCGACGAGTTGAGGCTTGATCGCGGCCCAGATGTCGATGAAGCGGTGGGACGTCACGAGCACGTCCGGGCTGGTGACCTGGGCGACGATGCGGGACTCCTTCGCCCCGGTCACGAGGTGGTCGACGAGCACGCCGAGCCGGCGTTCCCGCGTCGGTTGGAACGCCTCCACGATGGCGGCCAGATCGTCGATGCCGCCGAGGTATTCCACCACGACGCCCTCGTGGCGCAGGTCGTCGCCCCAGATCTTCTCGACGAGTTCCGCGTCGTGACGTCCCTCCACGTAGACGCGCGAGGCCCGGGCCACTTTCGCCCGACCGACATCGCCCACGCGCGAACCAGACGCCGTGTGCGTCGGCGCGGTGAACGTCGAGTGCGGCCGGTGCACCAGGCTCACCGGCGCCCCGTCGATCCAGAAGCCCGGTCCCAGCGGAAAGCTGCGCCGCTTGCCGTGCCGGTCCTCCAGAACGACGAGCCCGTTCTCCCAACGCACGATCGCCCCGACGAAGCCCGACGTCGGCTCTTCGACCACCAGCCCGACGGCAACCGGCACCTCCACCGACGGCCGCCGGTGCGCCTGCTGCCAGCCGGGCGCCAGCACGTCCTTCTCATACCGATTCATAGACCGAGACCAACCGCACACGACAAAGATGGAACCCTGTGAAAAACATCCTTCGCATGTATCATCACGGATGGTTGTTGACTGGGAGGAAGGCATCCATTCGTTCAATGCAAGCGCGATACCCCTTCTTGGCATCTCCATCAATCAGGCCAAGATTGCGCAACCGGTTTAAGTCGTGCGATAACGTCTTGTCCGACCGCCCGGCATATCTCTCGGCAAGATCGACGTTCAACCTTCGTAATCCGCTACGCGGGGTGTAGCCAGTATCAGGCATCCCGAGCACGAGCATCCGTCGACGACGCGACGCCTCACCCTGCGTCTCCGACTGGAACACTTCGTGAACATAGTTGATCCATGCAACCTTCCGTTGCATCCGTTGAACCTCGCGGATTTGTTCTCGAAGCATGTCCACGAACCCTTCCAGTGCGTACTCAACAAACCCTTGAACATTGTTCTTCACTGATGCCTCAGCGAGTCGTTGGTAGTACCGAGACCTTGTTCGGTTGTAGTGATCGGACAAAAGATTCGACGACACCCATGGGACCAGACCACTCGTCGCGAGAATCGCGCATTCAACAGCACGAGCAGTACGTCCATTCCCATCCCCAAACGGGTGTATCCAGGCAAGGTAGAGGTGCGCAAGAATCGCGGTAGTGACTGCGTTGAAGAACCGGTAATCACTGGGCAAAGATTCTTCCTGCCCCTGACTCAACAAATCATTGATCCACTGACATAGCCGTTCCACCAGGTATGGTACATCTTCTGGAGGAGTCCCGCGATACACCGTACCAACGATCAGCGTCGTGTCTGTGTACTCGCCCGGGGTCACATACTCCGGCACATCAAGCCCATCAAGAATCATTCTGTTCTGATCTTTGAGCCAGTCTGGCGTCAACTGAAGATGCTCTCCATTCCAGGCTTTTTCCCGGATGCCATCAAGGACATGGACAACATTGCGGATCTCTTGTTCAAGATACTGTTGCGAAGGCGGTAGGCGCAGGTTGTTGTTGACGATTTCGCTCACCTCTGCCTCACTGAGGGTGTTCCCCTCGATGGCCGTTGTGGCCAGAGCGCCTTTGACGAGCCAAATGCCGGCAAGGTCTTGCGCGAGGGCTGGTTGCAACGGGGTTCCAGCGATGTGATAGCACTTGGAAAGCGCTTCCCCCATCCTCATGCTGGCTCTGCTGTAGTCCGGCTTGTACGTGAAGGTGATCCAAGGATGCGTCTGCTGGTAACGATGCTCCATACACCCACTCTATACAAACTGTAAAAAATATGTCCATATGCATGTCCCCAACTGCGTCCCCTTGAACGTTCCTCGGCCTGTGCCACCCGCCGGCCGAATGTCCAGCAGCTCACATCGCGGTCTAGCAGTCCGCTGTGCCCTCAGTCGAGCAGATCACGGACGAAGGCGTCGGCCATAAGACGGCCCTGGACGCTCAGGTGGATGACGCCGTCGTCGCGCCTGATCCAGCCGCGCCGCTCGAACTCGGGCAGCCGGGCCTGCTCGCTCGCGGTGAGCACGCTGGCGTCCAAGCCCTCGGCCAGACGGGCCTCCAGCAGCACGCGCTCGACGCGCCTCGTCGCGTCGTCCAGCAGCTCGCCGTCTTGGGCCGGTGACCGTCTGGCCCCCAGCCGCGCCACGTAGTCGCGCGGGTGCCTCACGTTCCACCAGCGGACACCCTCGACGTGCGAGTGCGCGCCGGGGCCGACGCCCCACCAGTTGCCTGAGCGCCAATAGACCAGGTTGTGCCGGCACTCATGGCCAGGCTGGGCCCAGTTACTGATCTCGTACCAGCGGTAACCGGCCGCCCCCAGCACACGGTCGGCCTCCTCGTAGCGGGCCGCCTGCATGACGTCGTCGGCGGGCGTCAGCTCGCCGTGGGCCACCCGGGCAGCGAGCCGCGTCCCCGGCTCGATCGTCAGGGAGTACGCGCTGATGTGGTCGACGTCCAGCGCGACGGCCGCGTCGAGGGACTCCCGCCACCAGGCCGCCTGCTCGCCCGGCGTGGCGTAGATGAGATCGACGCTCACGTCCGCGAAACCGGCCTCGCGCGCCCAGCGAACGGCCTCGCCGACGCGTCCGGGAGTGTGACGCCGTTCGAGCGTCGCCAGCACCGCCGGCACCGCCGACTGCATGCCCATCGACAGCCGCGTGAAACCGGCGTCCGCCAGAACGCGCAGGTAGCCGGGGCTCAAGGTCTCCGGGTTCGCCTCGGTCGTGACCTCCGCGTCCGCCGCGACGGGGAAACGCTCGCGGATCGCCGCCAAGAGGCCAGCCAGCTCCGTCGCGGCCAGGAGCGTCGGCGTCCCGCCGCCCACGAACACCGTGCCCACCTCGGGCGCGCCGCCCAACGTGCGTGCCACCAGCTCCAGTTCCTGCCGCACTGACGCGAGGTAGGCGTCGCGCCCGGCTCCGGGGGCGGCCCCCAGCTCGGCGCCCGTGTACGTGTTGAAGTCGCAGTAGCCACAGCGCGTCGCGCAATAGGGCACATGGATGTAGATGCTCAACGGTTGGCCGAGGGCGGCCGCGCCCCGTTCGCCCAACGATTGACTCCACGCCGCGGAACTGCCGGAACGACCACCGTCACACCCCGCGTCGTTCGAGAAATCCATGGTTGCCACCTTAGAGGTCGCGCCAGCGGCACGCAGTCGCGGAAGACGAGGTGCGCAACCGCTCATCCTCTGCGCTACCGTGTCCGGGTGACCGAATACGAAGCCCTTGACCCGTTTCCCGTCGACGGACCGCCGCCCGCCGACCTGCCTGCCGACGAGACGCCGACGGTCGACCCGACCCGGTTGGGGCCAGACTTCCGGCCTCAGCACCCCATCGCGCTCGCGCCCGTCACGGCCCCCGCCCATTCGGTTGACGGCTTCGTCAAAGAGTTCCTGCACGAGCTCAACATGGGCCAAGGCGTCCAGCTGGCCCGTTCGACGGTCAACGACCAGTATTTGGCGCTCGCCCGCACCGTCCGCCACTACCTCATGGCCCGCTGGCTCGAGACGGCCCGCAAGAATCGCGAGTCGAAGCAGAAGTGGGTCGGCTATCTGTCAGCGGAATACCTGTTGGGCCGCCAACTCGACAACGCCCTGCTCGCGACCGACCTCGAAGAGATCGCGACCAACGCGCTCAAATTATGCGGCATCAACATTGAGACGCTCCGGGCGCAAGAGGTGGAACCGGGCCTCGGCAACGGCGGCCTCGGCCGGCTCGCCGCCTGCTTCGTCGACTCGCTGGCCACGATGAGCGTGCCCTGCGTCGGCTACGGCATCCGCTACGAGTACGGCATCTTCCGTCAGACCTTCGTGGACGGACGCCAGGTGGAACAGCCCGACACGTGGCTCGCGCTCGGCGCCCCGTGGGAGTTCCCGCACCCGGAGGCGGCCGTCCAAGTCGATTTCGGCGGTCGCACCGAGACCTACGACGACGAAGGCGTGGAACGCACACGCTGGGTGCCCGACTGGAATGTGCTCGGCATCCCCTACAACTGCATGGTGCCGGGCTACCAGAACGGCCGCGTCAACACTTTGCGCCTGTGGAGCGCCGTCGCCACGAAAGCGTTCGACCTGCCCACGTTCAACGCCGGCGACTACGCCGAGGCGGTCCGCGCCCAGACCTTCGCCGAAAACATCACGAAGGTGCTGTACCCGGAAGACTCGACCCCCCAGGGCAAAGAGCTGCGCCTGCAACAGCAGTACTTCTTCGTCGCCTGCTCGCTGCACGATTTCATCGACCAGATCATGCCGGACAAAGACCTGCACACGCTGCCCGACCAGATCATCTTCCAGCTCAACGACACGCACCCCGTCATCGCCATCCCCGAGCTCATGCGCATCCTGATCGACGAGCACAAGTGGGAGTGGGACGAGGCCTGGGCGGTCACCCAGAAGTGCTTCGCCTACACCTGCCACACCCTGCTGCCGGAGGCCCTGGAGGTGTGGCCGGCCGACCTGCTCGGACGGCTGCTGCCGCGTCACTTTGAGATCATCTGCCGCATCAACGACGAATTCCTCGCCCAGGTTCGGGCGCAATTCCCCGGCGACGACGACCGGGTCCGCCGCGTGTCGATCGTCTCCGACGACCCTGGCCGCAGCGTCCGCATGGCCTACCTCGCCACTGTGGCCGGCTGCAAAGTGAACGGCGTCGCCGAGTTGCACTCACAGTTGCTGCGTGAGAACGTGCTGCACGATTTCTACGAGCTGTGGCCCGACAAGTTCACGAACGTGACGAACGGGGTGACGCCGCGGCGCTTCATCCGGCTGGCGAACCCGTCGTTGTCGGAGCTCATCACCGACGCAATCGGCGTCGGCTGGCTCACCGACCTCGAACGCTTGCAGGAGCTGGAGCCGTGCGCGGAGGACCACGAGTTCCGTGAAGCGTTCCGCGCCGTCAAGAGCAACAACAAAACCCGGCTGCGCGAGGTGCTGCATTCCCGCGACGGCATCGACCTGCCAGAAAACCATCTGCTCGACGTCATGATCAAGCGACTCCACGAGTACAAGCGCCAGTCGCTGAAGCTCCTGCACATCGTCACGCTCTATGAGCAGTTGATCACCGGCAAGATCCGGCCGGAGGACGTGACGCCCCGCACGTTCATCTTCGGCGCGAAAGCCGCTCCCGGCTACCGCATCGCAAAAGAGACGATCTTCCTCATCAACAGCGTGGCGAAGGTGGTGAACGCCGACCCGCGCACGCAGGGCCGCCTCTACGTCGCGTTCCCGGCCAACTACAACGTGACGCTCGCCGAACGGGTCATCCCGGCCTCCGACCTGTCCGAGCAGATCTCGCTCGCGGGCATGGAGGCCTCCGGCACGGGCAACATGAAGTTCGCGCTCAACGGTGCCCTCACCATCGGCACCGACGATGGGGCGAACATCGAGATCCGCCAGCGGGTCGGCGACAACCACTTCTTCAAGTTCGGCATGGTCGAGCCCGAGGTGGAGGCGCTGCGCCAGAAGGGCTATAAGCCGCACGAGTACTACGAGGCGAACCCGCAGCTCAAGGCCACGCTCGACCTCATCGCGTCCGGCGCGTTCTCCGACGGCGACCGCGGCGTCTTCGAGCCGCTGGTGTCCAACCTGCTGTACGAGGACCGCTTCATGGCGCTGGCCGACTACCAGGCGTACATGGACGCGCAGGCGAGAGTCGACCGGGCCTACGCCGACCAGGAGCAGTGGACGCGTTCGGCCATCCTCAACGTCGCCCGCAGCGGCTACTTCTCGTCCGACCGTTCCATGGACGACTACATCGACCGCGTCTGGCACACCCGTCCGACGAGGTGAGCCACAGCCGGTGAACCTCAGCCCTCAGACGAACGAAGAGGCGGTCACATGAGCATTCCGCTAGACGAACGGTGGTACGCCAACTCTGATGCCCGGACGTGGGAGCCGCCCGTCAACCCGGCACGGGCTTTCCACGCTGGCCTGCCTGGGTACACCCCGACGCCGCTCGTCGACGCCCCGCCGCTCGCCACACTGCTCGGCGTCAAGCACGTACTCGTCAAGGACGAATCCGCCCGTTTCGACCTGGGAGCCTTCAAATTCCTGGGCGCCTCGTGGGCGGTGTTCCGAGCGCTGTCCGCCGCCAGCGGTTTCGACGGTCCAGCGAACCTCGCTGCCCTGCGCGCTCACGTGGCGACGGAGCCGGCGTACATGCTGGTGTCGGCCACCGATGGCAACCATGGCCGGGCCGTCGCCCGCACGGCTCGACTGCTCGGTCTGCCCGCGGCGATCTTCATGCCTGACGGCGTCCACGATGCGGTCGTCGAGCGGGTGCGCGGCGAAGGCGCGACCGTCACGATGGTGAACGCCAACTATGACGGCGCGGTGGCAACGGCTCGGCGCTTCGCCGACGGCGACCCGCACCGGCTGTTGATCCAGGACACCGCTTGGGACGGCTACACGGATGTGCCCAACTGGATCGCCGAAGGTTACCTGACTCTCACCGACGAGATCGACGAGCAGGTCGCCGCGCTCGGGCTCGGTGGTGTCGATGTGGTGAGCGTGCCCATCGGCGTCGGCGCGCTGGCGCAGACCATCGTCGAACGCTATCGGACCTGCCGGTCCTCAACCCATCAATCGCTTCGCGAACCAGATAACTCCGATTCGTCTCAGCTCAATCGGGTCTATCGGACCTGCCGGTCCTCAACCCATCAATCGCTTCGCGAACCAGATAACTCCGATTCGTCTCAGCTCAATCGGGTTCATCGGACCAACCAGTCCTCAACACGCGTGCTCGGCGTCGAGCCGGACACGGCGGCCTGCGTGCTCATATCGCTGCGCGCCGGACACCTGACGACCGTCCCAACGGCTCATACCATCGCGAACGGCCTCAACTGCGGCACGCCGTCCGCCACTGCCTGGCCGTGGATGCGCGACGGCCTGTCGGCGGCGATCACGGTCAGCGACGATGATCTTCGCCTCGCCATGGCCAGGCTCGCCGACGTCGGCGTTCAGTCTGGACCGTCCGGCTGCGCGTCGTTCGCGGGACTCGTCGCTGCCCTCACCGACGCCGGGCACCGTGCCGATCTCGGCGTCGACGGCGGCAGCGTCGTGCTCGCCCTCTCGACCGAAGGACCGATTCCAGGCGTCAGCTGACCGTTCGGCGCATCAGCGACCTCACTGTCCACTCAGCCACACCATGCCAGCACGTTGCGAGGCCTGCCGATCGAACGTGACCGTGCGAGCGCAACCAGCGTCACGCGCCGCGGCGGCAATCAGGGCATCCGCGAAGTCGGCGCCCTCAGCGACTCGCGCCAGCGCCTGCTCGACGAGGTCGGAGTCGGCGAGCACTAGTTCGTCGGTTCTCAACAGCTCGGCGAACACGTCTCGCCGCTGCGCGACCGACCGCCGATAACTGCGCCCAAGAACCCGCCACAGCTCGACCAGCACGACCAGGCTGAGGTAGCCCGGTTCCCGGCTCGTCAGCGACGCCATCACCGTGTCCGCCAATACGGCTTGCTCTGGATCGTCACGCATGATGAACCGGACCATCACGTTCGTGTCAAGCCCAGTCACGACAGATGCCCCATCGCGTCGGCCACGTCGTCATTCATCTGCTCGATACTGACCGGCTGCCCCTCGTAGACGCCGAAAAATCCGGCCAGCCGCGAGACGGGATGAGAGGGCGGCACGATGACGTAGACGCCATCGCGAAATACGAAATCCACCCGCATACCCGCTTCCAGGCCGAGCGTCTTACGCACCTCGACTGGGATCGTGATCTGGCCTTTCGACGTGAGCGTTGCTGTTGGCATGGCTTCACGTTAGCAGCTTGCCTTACTCTTCTATGATCCTTACCTTGCAAGCATCAAGGATTCATGCGGCCAACGGCTCGCTTGTGAGACCAACGGACCTCGACCCGCCACCGCGCAAGCAGCGGCCGCGTTGGCCGCCGGCCAAAAGACGGACGGGCCCGGCGCCTCATGAGAGACGCCAGGCCCGTCCGTTCTTGCTGGATGGAACCCGAGGGTCACGCGCCAAACGTCGAGGTGTCGATCACGTAGCGGTAACGCACCTGCGAGTGCACCACTTTGTCGTAGGCGCCGTCGATCTCGTCACCGGAGATCACCTCGACCTGGGCGGCCAGGTTGTGGGCCGCGCAGAAGTCGAGCATCTCTTGGGTTTCCGCGATGCCACCGATCTGCGAACCGGCGAGCGTCCGGTTGCCGTGCACCAGGCTGCCGACGTTGAGGGTGACCGGGCTTTCCGGCAGGCCGACGTCGACGAAGGCCGCGCCGATGCGCAACGTGTCGATCATCGGCGTCAGGTCCTTCGACGCCGCGACCGTGCTGATGATGAGGTCGAAGCTCTTGCGCAGCTTCTCCAACGTGCCGGGCTCGCTCATCGCGTAGTACTCGGACGCGCCGAAGCGCCGCCCGTCCGCCTCTTTCGACCGGGTCTGGCTGATGACCGCCACCTCGGCGCCCATCGCCGCCGCGATCTGCACGGCCATGTGGCCAAGCCCGCCCATGCCGATGACGGCGACCCGCTTGCCCGGACCGGCGCCCCAACGCTTGAGCGGCGAATAGGTGGTGATGCCGGCGCACAGCAGCGGCGCGGCCGCGTCGAGCGGAATCGAATCGGGAATGTGGCAGATGTAGTCCTGCTCGACCGTGATCGCCGTCGAATAGCCGCCATCCGTCGGCTTGCCGTCACGGCCGATGCAGTTGTACGTGCTGATCGTCCCGCCTGGCCCCTCGCAGAACTGCTCCTGGCCGCGCTTACAGCAGTCGCATTCCCCGCAGGAGTCGACGAAGCAGCCGACGCCGACGCGGTCGCCGACCTTGAACTTGGTCACCTGGGAGCCGATCTTGGTGACGATGCCGGCGATCTCATGGCCGGGCACCAGTGGATAGATCGTGGGCCCCCACTCGCCACGGGCAGTGTGGATGTCCGAGTGGCAGATGCCCGCGAAAGCGATGTCGAAAGCGACCTCGGTCGGGCCGGGCTCCCGCCGTTCGATCGTGGTGGGGTGGAAATGTCCGGTGGAAGAATCGATAGCGTACGCACGTGCGGTGCTCATAAATGATGCCTTTCTTACTTGTCGCGATGCTCCACGTCGTCAAGGTCGCGAACAAGATCGCCTCAGCCCTCGGCTCCATCGCATCGACTTTCTCTATTGTCGCCCTTTTCGGCCTCCCAGGCGATGCCCCGTCCCGCTCGGACAGCCACGATGCCGCCACGTAAGAATTTCGCCGCTCGACCGACGCCGCCGGGCACGTTGGCCCACGAAACGGCGTCTGACCAGCGTCTTTCGCCTCGAACGGCCAGAATCGGCCGAACGGCCGATGTCGCTGCCGCCGCGGCCGAACGACACTGAGAGCCGCCATCTTTGGCGGGAACCGATCTCGTTCACAGAAAGCTCACATGCCACCCATCATCGCCGTCCACAGCCTCAGCCACGCCTACGGCCCACACGTCGCCGTCGATTCGGTCTCGTTCGACGTCGAACGCGGCGCGCTCTTCGCCTTCCTCGGCCCGAACGGCGCGGGCAAATCCACCACGGTCGCGGCCTTGACGACGCTGGCGCCCATCCAAAAGGGCAGAGTGACCTATGCCATCCCCGGTCACCGGCCGTGGTCGGCCGGCCGCGACGACGCCAGCATCCGTTCGCACATCGGGGTCGTCTTCCAAGACTCGCTGCTCGACCATGCCCTGAGCGTGCGCACCAACCTGTCGCTGCGGGCAGGGCTCTACGGACGAGCGGACATCGGCCCGCTGCTGGCCGCGTTGCGACTCGACGACATCGCGTCCAGCCCCTACGGCCGTCTCTCCGGCGGCCAACGCCGACGAGTCGACGTCGCGCGGGCCCTCATCGCCACGCCGGACGTCCTCTTCCTCGACGAACCAACCACCGGGCTCGACCCGCAATCCCGCCAGCTCGTGTGGGCGCTGATCGACGGCCTGCGTCGCGAGGCGGGCCTGACGGTCTTCCTCACGACCCACGACATGGCAGAGGTCGAGCAGGCCGACCAGGTGACCATCATCGACCATGGCCGCCTCATCGCCGCCGGCCCGCCCGACGCCCTGCGGCGGACCTACAGCCACAGCCGGCTGAGGCTGCACGGGTCGTCGGCGCTCACGGAGTCGCTGACAGCTGCCGGGGTCGTCTGGACCCGGCGGCAGGACGTCATCGACGTGCCCATCGACTCGCCGACGACCGCCGCAAGCATCATCGACGGCCACGCCGGCCTGATCGACGATTTCGAGTTCGTCCACGGCACGATGGACGACGTCTTCCTCCAGTTGACCGGCACGAGCCTGCGGACGGCCTGAGATGAACACCTGGCTGCCCCTCGCCCGGCGAAACGTCCGGCTCTACGTCTCGGACAAGACCGCGGTTCTCCTGTCCCTCCTCGGCGCGCTCATCGCCATCGCGCTCGTCTGGGTGTTCCTCAAGCAGTCGCTGGTCGATTCGCTGACAGCCAGCTTCGCCGGCCGGCTCAGCGCCATTTCGGCCAGCCGGTTGTTGGACGCCTGGCTCATCCCGTCGGCGGCGGTCATCGCGTCCGGGACGACCGGGCTCGGCGCGCTCGGCCAGTTCGTCCAGGATCGCGAGACGACCCGTTGGCGCGACTTCCTCGTCGCCCCGCTGCCTCGCTGGTGCCTCACCCTCGGCTACCTCGGGGCGGCCGTCTTCGTCTCGGCCGTCATGACCACCATCGTGTACGGCGCCGGAACGGCCTACTGCCTCGCGACGGGGGTGCCGCTGAGCGCCGACCACGTCCTGCAAGGCTGGGGCTGGCTGCAGCTGTGCTGCCTCGGCTTCACCGCCCTGATGAGCCTCATCGTCGCCTGCCTGAAGACGGCGGCGGCCTTCAGCGGAGCGTCCATCATCGTTGGGGTCCTCTTCGGTTTCCTCTCGATGACCTACGTCGCGCCGAGCGCCCTGCCGGCCGACGCCGTCAACGTGTTGGCGGCGCTCCCGTTCGCCCAGGCGAGTGCGCTCGTCCGTCAGCCGTACACGGCCGACCTGATCGCGCGCCTGCCGGCCGAGGCACGTGAAGCCGTCCTCTCCGAGATGGGCATCACGCTCAGCGTCGGCGCCACGACGATCACCCCCGCCATCGGGGCAAGCGTTCTGGCGGGAATGTCCATCGTGTTCGCCGTCGCCTCGTGGCGGCTCATGGCCAAAGCCATCGCCTACTGATGGCCACCAGACGGTGGCGGCATCCTACGATGTGGCTCATGGGCACGTGGCATGCGTGGTGGTTCGACCTTCTGGGGATCATCGTCCTCGCCCTCGTCGTGCCGTCGGCCGTGAACCACTCGACGACGCCGTGGCCCGTGCTCGCCGTCGCTCTTCTCCTGTTGGCGGACGGCTACGCGTTGGTCAGGACCCGTCTGCGATTCGATGACGAACGGACCGTCACCGCGCGCGACTACGTCGGCGTCGCCCTGCTGATAGCCGGCGTGGCCACGGGCTCCTTCGTGGCCAGTTATGTCAGCCTCTGCCTGGCCGTGGTGTGCCCGCTCGTCTGGTTCGCGGTCGGCAGCCCGCGCGCTGCCATCGCCGGGAACACCATCGCCGTCGGCGCGGTCGCCGCCACCGTGCTGGTGCGCGCCGGGCTGGAGGGCACGCTCGGCGCGTCCTGGTTCTGGATCGTCGGAAGCGGCTTTCTCATCATCGTCTTCTCGCTCACGATTGGCTTGATGGTTCACGCCGCGCGGAAATGGGGCGCGGAGCGAGTCGAGCTGTTGGACGACCTGCGCACGTCCCAACGGGAACTGGCGGAGTCCTACCACGAGCTCCTGGCCGACCCGCCGACGTCGCAGGCGAGGCAGCTGGAGTCTCCCCTGTCGGCCCGTGAGACGGAGGTGCTGGCGCTGATCAGCCGGGGCTACACCAATCGGGCGGTCGCCCTTGAGCTCTTCATCTCTCCGGCCACCGTCAAGACTCACGTCGAACACATCCTGACCAAGCTGGGCGCCACCACCCGCACTCAAGCCGTTCTGATGGCGCACCAAGAGGGCCTGCTGCCGGACGTGCCGTGAGGCCTCCCGGCCGCCTCGCACGTCCAGTCGTCTCGCGGGATCACACCAAGAACTTCATCGTTTCGTCCACGAAACGTTGCGCACACTTCTCCGGCGGCACGTCGCCCAGGTAATACTCCTTGGCCAACCGCCTCGTCGCCGCCAGCGGGTCGTCGCCCAGCAGCCCGTCGAGCGCGGCCGCCAAGCCCTGCGCATATCCGTTCTTGACGTCGATGAGGTAGGCGGGGAAACTCCTCGCCGAAATCCTCCACGGGCGTCGAGACCGCCGCCATGGCGAACGGTTTGTCCGAGATCAGATAGTCCGAGACGACGCTGGACACGTCCGAGATCATCGCGTCCGACACGTTGAAGCAATCAAAGACCGACATGTCCGTCTCGGCGGTCCGTCCATAGAGGTGGTCGCCGCCGTCTTTCTCGAGCATGGCGCTGATCGCGCGGCAGGCGGCCGTGTTGCCCGGGTGCTTCCGCGCGTACGGATGCGGCCGGAAGACGACCCGGCAACCGCGCTCGATCAGCGCCTGAACGATTTGCGGTCCGGCGGACAGCGAGCTGTAGTCGGAGTCTTCGTAGAAGCCTGACCAGGTGGGCGCATATAGCACGGTCGGACGCGCCACCGTCGAAATGCGTGACGTGGCGACCTGGACGTCTTCGAGTTGGGGTCGCCCGACGATGACGAACTGGTCGGGGCTCATCTTGACGCCGTGCTGAGCGAACCGATCGATGGCCGCCTGCCCCGCGACGAAGTCCTTGTCGTATTGCCGAAAGGTCGGGTTGACGCTGACGATCTTGTCCGAATCGCCGTGGTTGAGCTGGATGTGTTGCAACTGCGTGAAACGGATCATGTGGCAGTTGCGCACCGCGGTGTTGACGTAGAAGGCGACCCGCAGGGACTCGCATATGACCGGGTCCAGTTCGCTCAGCCCGACCCGCAGGATGACGGGCGCCTTGGTGAGCTTCACCACCTCGTTGAAGTTGGCGAGCGAACGCACGAGCACGAAGTAAGGCTGACCGATGCGTTCAAGGTAGGGCAACCACATCGACGCCTGGTAGGCGGTGCCGGCCGGTGCCTGCCAGTGCAGCAAGAACACGGGTTTCAGCCCGGCGACGATATCGGGCAAGTTTTTCTCGGACTTGATGAGCATGACGAGATAACGGGTCGCCAGTGCCCCGAGGATGAAAACACAGACCACCCCCGCGGCCGTCAGTTCCAGTCGAACGGCGAACAGCACGCCGATGGCAGCATGCGGCTGCTGACCGTTTTTGATGGACGACGCGATGCCCAGCGCTCCGACAATCAGGACGATGACCATCACGCCCCACAGCACAACGAGCGCCGCCAGGCCGACGCCACCCATCACCACCCGACGACGGCAACCAGCCCGAGCACGTTGCAGAGCGCGTCGCCGGGTTTCAGCGATCGCACGAGGGCGGTTATTGCTTCATCTCACCTCAGGGCTCTTCAAGACGCCCCATTCTATAAACCGACGTCGCATCAGCCGGGACCACAGGTCAGCGCCTGCCGCTGGCGAGCCGAGCAGTCTGGTCCACAAAAGTTTGCACCGCCCCACTGGGCGACCCTGCTGGAAGCTGTTCGGCCGACGGCAGGCCGATGATGACGAAACGCTCATCCGGCAGCTCGACGCCCGTCTGACGGTAACGTTCGATCGCGGCGGGTCCGGCCACCCAGATCTCGTCGTACACCCGGGCGAGCGGGCTCACGCTGGACGCCTCGTCACTGTCGTCGGGCTCAAGGAAAACGGACGTGACGCCAGCCACGTTCCACACATCGGCGTTGCCCGGCTCCGTCCACAAGCAAAAGACGACCTGCACCCCCCAAGAGCACAGCGTCTCAACCTGCCGGGCCGACGGCGCCCACACCACTGTCGGCACCTCGTCGGCCTCGCCGTCGGGGGCATCGTCACCGGCAGGATCGCCGCTGACGCCGAGCACCGCGGCCAACTGGCTAGCCTGCCGCACGATCACGAGCGGACGCGTCGGCAGCGCCGTGAAGGTGCCGATCCACTGGCCCAGTCGCTGCCCGGCATCGCCTGTCTCCGTCGACACATAGACCGCCACGACCGGGTTGGTCGCCTCGACACCCGCATGCAATTCGTCCTCGTCGTGGTGCCTGCTCCGCGAGAGCCGGAGGGCCGACGTCAAGGTGGCCAGCCCGTCCACCACGATCACCGCGGCGCACACGGTGACGACCCGCACGGGCAGGACGAACTCAAACATGGCGAGCGCGGCGGCCGCCTCCAGCACCACGAACGTCACCGGGACGCGCGCGACACGCCGGAAGAGACGAGCACACCGCATCGTCGCCACCGGCTGCGGGCCGTCCGCCACGAAGCGCAACATCGGCGGCACTTGTTGCACCCACAACACGCCGAGAAGCGACACCAGCCAGGCCACCTGTACGGCCACGGGCATCACGACGTACCACGTCGTCCCGAGGGCCGGCAGGAACACGGCCCACCGGAACAGCGCCCGCAACGGGTTGCCCCAACCGTCCAACTCAAGGACGACATCAAGCCGGCCGGCCGTGCGCGACACGTACGCGTCGGCGAGCAACGACACCAGAAAACAGACCAACGCCCCGACCGTTGACGCCAATGCGGTCGACAACGCGCAGCCCGCGAGCGCCAGCATTTCGACGACGACGGGCCAGTCGCCCAGCTTGCGCACCGGCACCCCGAAGACCACGTCGGCGATGTCCGCCGCGGGAGAACGCCGCAGATTCGATGGCAACAACCGCGACACCACGTTGTTCAGCACCCGCGTTCCTTTCGCCGCACGTCGACCAGACGACCATGCCCTCATCGCGTCGCATTCAGCCAACGTTCACGAACGAGCCTATGCCCCGCACGGTCTCCATCACACCAAAAATTTCTTCGCCTCGTCGATGAAGCGCTGAGGGCATCGCTCTGGTGGCACATCGCCAAGGTAATACTCCTTGACTGACCGTCTGATGGGGGCCATCGGATCGTCGCCCAGCATCGCGTCGAGAGCCGCATCGAGACCAGTCACATGCCCGTCCTTGACGTCGATGATGTAGGCGGCCCTCGCCTGGGGGAAGTCCTCCATGAACTCGGCCGCCGGCACAGAGACCGCGGCCATCGTGAAGGGCTTGTCCGACACAAGGTAATCCGACACCACGCTTGACACGTCGGTGATCATCGCGTCCGATTCGTTGAAGCAGTCGAAGATCGACATGGTGTTTTCAGCGAGGGGCCCGTAGAGATGGTCCCCGCCGTCCGCTTCGAGCATGGCGACAATCGTCCGGCAGGCGGCCTGGTTGCCTAAGTGACGACGGGCGAACGGGTGCGGCCGGAAAACGACCCGGCAGCCGCGAGCGAGAAGCTCCTGCACGATGTGCGGCCCGGCCGACAACGAGCAGTAGTCCGAGTCTTCAAAATTGCCCGACCAGGTGGGTGTGTACAACACCGTGGGCGGTTGCCGCTTAGCGGCAGACGGTTCGGCGACCTTGACGTTCTCGAGCTGAGGCCGCCCCACCAACACAAACTGTTTCGGGTCCACGTCGACGCCGAAGTGCCCGAAGCGATCAACAGCAGCCTGCCCAGCGACAAAGTTCCTGTCATATTGGCGGAACGTCGGGCTAGCGCTCGCTATCTTGTCCGAATCGCCATGATTGAGTTGGATGTGCCTAAGCTGCGGAAAGCGAATCATGTGAAGGTTGTTCACCGCCGTGTTGACGTAGAACGCCACCCGCAGTGACGCACAAACCACCGGGTCCAGTTCGTCCATCCCCACCCTGAGAAAAACCGGCGCCGCGGTGAGTTTCACCACATCGTTGAAGTTTTCCAGGCTGCGCACGACGACGATGAACGGCAACCCGATGCGCTCCAAATAAGGCAACCACATGCCCACCTGGTAGGCCGCCCCTCCGGGGGCCTGCCAGTGCAGCACGAACACAGGCTTGATGTCATCGACGATCGCCGCCAGCCGCCGTTCAGACTTCAGAAGCATGACGAGGTAGCGAACACCCAACGCCACGAGAATCGTGGTGCACATGACACCGATGGCGACGACAAACCAGATGATCAGCGCCGGCAAATGGAACACCACAACGATGACGGCGACGATGAGCGCCCCCAGATCGGCGGCGGCGAGCATGTTCGCCCACATCGCCTTGGGCGGGAAGACCGGCCAGCCGGGCACATGTGCGATCGCGTTGCGCGCGTATTGCACGGGCACAGCCATCATGTATTCGAGAGCGGTCAAGGCTCCCAGGATGGCAAGGGCGACGAAGGTCGACACGAGGGTGCCCTGAGCGGCGGCGACCAGGATGATGGCGAGAGTCAGCTCCAAGCGGGCGGCGAACAGCCGCGCGATCGCAGCATTCACCAACTCGCCGTCCATGACCGACAACACGACCCGGCGCAGGCCCACGGCTCCGACGACGGCAGCCACCACGCACAACACGATCAACGAGATCGTGTCACCGCCATTGGCCAGCACCACGACGATGGCGACAAGCCCCAGGAGCGCGCACACAGCGTCATCCAGTTTGAGCGCCTGCACAAGCCCTCGCAGCAGCTTCATCGTTTCTCCACCATCATCCGGGGCGTCTCATATTAGTGGCGCCACACGCTGTTCAGTTCTCAGTGCTGGGCCCACTCGTCCCCTCCGCTGATCGGTCGCGGGTGCCCAGCAACCGAGCGGACTGACGAAGGAAGGCATGGAGAGGACCGTCTGGCCAATCACCCAACACCTGCTTTTTCAGGAGGAGTCGCTGCTGCTTCAACGGGTCATCGCCCAGCGCGGCGTCGAGGGCCGCCTCCAGACCGTCCAGATCGGCGCCGACAAGGTACGAGGCGCCGTGCGCCGGGTAGGCCGCGCGGAACTCGTCGACCGTGAGCCCAGACGGGTTGAGCACGATGATGGGTCGCTCCGTTTGGAGGAAGTCGCTGGCCAGGCTCGACACGTCGGTGATCAACACGTCGGCGGACGCCATGGTGTCCAAAGCGTCCACGTCGGGGGTGTCGTCCAGGGGGCGATGAGGCGACCCCAGCTCGCGTAGGCGGGCGTTGATGCGCTCGCGAGCGACACGCGCCCCAGCTTGCTGAACGCCAGTGGACGGGTGCGGCCGGAACCACACGGCTGGTCGACGTTTGTCGGCGAGCAGCCGTTCGATGAGCGCCACGCCCATCGTCGGCAGAGAGCTGAAATCGTTGGCCCGGCGATAACCCTCGAACGTCGGCGCATAGAGGACGACCGGCACATCGTGACCCGTCGCCCCCACTGGCAGGCGGTCGACTTGCGGTCGTCCCACCAGGACGAAACGCTCATCCGGCACGTCCACGCCTGCGCGGCGGTATCGCTCAATCGCAGCCGGCCCGGCCACCCAGATCTCGTCGTACATCCGGGCGAGCGGACTCGCGCTCGACGCCTTGTCGCTGTCGCCGTGCCCCAGAAAGATAGAAGGGACGCCGGGAGCGTTCCACAAGGGATAGTTGCTCGGCCCCGTCTGCAAGCAGAAGACGGCCCGCACCCCCCACGAACGCACCGTCTCGACGTGGGAGGGCAACGGCGTCCACACCACTGTCGGCAGGCTGCTCGTGTCTCGGCCCGGCGTTTTCTCGGTCTCCTCACACACAGCGAGCACGTCCGCCAGTTGGCTGGCCTCCCGCACCATCATGAGGGGAAGCGTCGGCAGAGCGGCGAACGTGCTGGCCCATTGACGCAGCATGTATCCGGCGCCGCCCACCGTCCCCGACACGTAAACGGCCAAGTGGGGGGCAGACACCTCGACCTCTCGACGAAGACGGTCTTCCGCTCGGCCCCGGTCGCGTGCGATGCGCAACGCTGTCACCAACGTGAGGGCACCGTCCAGCACGACGAGCACAGCGCAGCCGATGACAGCCGGAGCCGCCAGGACGCCGAGCGCCCCGCCGCTCACGAGATCCCACAAGGCAAGCGCGCCCAACGCTTCCAGAGCGACGAACGTCAGCGGCTCACGCGCGACACGTCGACACATCCGCGCGTAACGATGAGTCGCCATCGGCTGCGGGCCAGCCGGCTGGAAACGCAGGATCGGCGGGGTCTTCTGCGACCACAGCCCCGCGAGCACCGCCAACAGCCAGGCGAGCGCCACGGCGACAAGCATCGCCAGACCCCACGCCACGCCCAGGGCCACGAGCAGCAACGCCCAGCGCAGCACCGAGCGCACAGAGCCGCCCCAGCCTGCCAGATCCAGCAACGCGCTCAGTCGCCCCGCCGTGCGCGACGCCAGCGCGTCAGTGCACAGAGCGACCAAGAAACAGATGACGGCGCCAACAACAGAACCAAGCGCCGCCGACAACGCGCAGCCCACGAGCGCGGCGAGCTCAAGGACGAGGGGCCCATCACCGAGCCGACGGGCGGGCACACCGAACACCGCGTCGGCGACATCGGCCGCCTGCGAGCGGGGCAGCTTCGACGGCACCAAGCGAGACAGGACATCACCCATCGCTCACGCTCCTTTCACCACTTGTGCGCCGACGACGTCACGGAAAGCTTAGATGTCCGACAGGCCTGCGACGGGTCGGGTGGATGCTCGCCGATTAGCTCCGCATTGCCGCGTCCAGCTCAGCGCTCAGCGCGTCGAGGAACCCCTGCGTCGTCAGATACGGCTGATCAGGCCCGATGAGCAGGGCGAGGTCTTTCGTCATCAGACCTTTCTCGACCGTGCGCATGCAGACGCTCTCCAGCGTCTTGGCGAACGCCGTCAGCTCGGGGGTGCCGTCCAGGAGGCCGCGATGGGCCAGACCGCCCGTCCAGGCGTAGATCGACGCGATGGGGTTGGTCGAGGTCGGCAGGCCCTGCTGGTGTTGCCGGTAGTGACGCGTCACCGTGCCGTGGGCGGCCTCCGCCTCGACCGTCTGGCCGTCGGGCGTCATGAGCACCGACGTCATGAGGCCGAGCGAGCCGAAGCCCTGAGCCACCGTGTCCGACTGCACGTCGCCGTCGTAGTTCTTGCACGCCCAGACGTAGCCGCCCTCCCACTTCAGCGCCGAGGCGACCATGTCGTCGATGAGCCGGTGCTCGTACGTCAGCCCGGCCGCCTGGAACTGGTCGGCGTACTCGGTCTCGAAGACCTCGGCGAAGATGTCCTTGAAAGCGCCGTCGTAGGCCTTGAGGATGGTGTTCTTCGTCGACAGATAGACGGGGTAACTCCGCTTGAGGCCGTACGAGAAGCAGGCCCGGGCGAAGTCACGGATCGAGTCGGTGAAGTTGTACATGCCCATCGCGACGCCGCCGTCCGGCCCGAAGTCGGCGACGACGTGCTCGATCGGCGCCGAACCGTCCGCCGGGGTGAACGTGATGGTGAGCTGGCCGGCCCCGGGCACGGTGAAGTTCGTGGCCTTGTACTGGTCGCCGTGCGCGTGCCTAGCGATGACGATGGGCTTCGTCCAGCCCGGCACCAGCCGCGGGATGTTCGAGATGACGATGGGCTCACGGAACACGACCCCGCCGAGGATGTTGCGGATGGTGCCGTTGGGCGACGCCCACATCTTCTTCAAACCGAACTCGGCGACGCGGGCCTCGTCGGGCGTGATCGTCGCGCACTTGACGCCGACCCCGTGCCGCTGGATGGCTCGCGCGGCGTCGATGGTCACCTGGTCGTCGGTGGCGTCTCGGTTTTGGATCGACAAGTCGTAATAGTCGAGGTCGATGTCGAGGTACGGCAGAATCAGGCGGTCCTTGATGATCTGCCAGATCACCCGCGTCATCTCGTCGCCGTCCAGCTCCGCCACCCGGCCCCGCACCTTGATCCGAGCCATCGCCCCTCCCTTTCGTCGCGCACCGGCCGCACCACCCGCTGGTCGACCCCATCGCACCGCAAACCCTACGACATGCCTCCGACACCGCGTCCGGCCACCGCCCTCGCCGGTCGGCCTGAGACGTCCCAGGCCTGGGCGATCACAAGGGCGGCGACCACGCGGTTGGAGCCTTCGCCCGAACTCACTGGCGCGCGGCGCCGGCCTGGCGGACGCGCGGCCGGCCCGCAGGCACCCGCGGAGGATCGCTTCGCCCAGCCGTTCGTGAGCGGGCGGCGCGCTCCCTACAGCCACCGAAGGACAGGCGGCACGGGGACAGGCAACGTGTGCTCAACGAACGGGACGTCGATGGCACCAAAGTTGTCAGTGATGAGCGTGACCCGATCTGGCGTGACCTCTGTGAAGCGGACACGTTGTTCCCCCTCGCCGTCGTCGAGCAGCCACACATCGGCCAAGTAGCCGATCCCCTCGTCCTCAAGGCGCTGTTCCGCGTCGTCCCGGCTGGAAACATCCGCCAGAGGCCAGCCCAGCAATGACATGGGAACGAAGCCTCCGTCGGCCGACGCGAGCCAGCCCACGCGCTCGCCATCCAAACGGCGCCGGTACTCCACCCACTCGTTGTCGACAGCCATGCGGCTCACCCTAGCGTGAGCACCGACCATGACACCGGTGGCAGCACGATCTCCGCTCCGCCGTTCACCGCATGCGCGCTCGCATTGACCAGGGGTTTCACCGCATCCGCGTCGTCTTTCGTCGCCTTCCAGTACACATCCCGGTTGCAGTAGGTCAAGGCGTCGACGGAGGTGTCAACCGTCGCTCCTGGCAGCGCCAGCTCGAGGCGCAACTCCTGGTTGACGGACCGATTGACCACAAAGACGCTCGCCCGCCCCGTCGCCCGGTCGTGCGTCACCACCGCGTCCACGAGAGGCACGTCACCGTACTCGTTGGTCTCGTATGTGGGCGCGTCGATGCTGATCGTCACAACCTCGCCCGCCGCCCGCCGCGCGGTCAGCGCGAAAGGATGGAAAATGGTCTGACGCCAGGCGGGACCGCCCGGCTCCGTCCTGATAGGGGCGATGACGTTGACCAGTTGGGCCAACGACGCCTCGTGAACGCGGTCAGTGTGCCGCAGCAGCGAGATGAGCAGACCGCCCACCACGACGGCGTCGGCGACGCTGTACTGGTCCTCCAACAGCGCCGGCGCGACTGGCCAGTCGTCGCCCTCGGGCGGACGCGACGACTCCGCGTCCTGGTACCAGACGTTCCACTCGTCGAAGGCGACGCCGATGCGCTTGTCCGCCTTCTTCGCGGCACGCACCGCGTCGGCCGTCGCGGTCACCGCGTCGATGAAGTGATCCATGTCGACCGCGCTGGCCAGGAAGCTTGCGAGATCGCCGTCGTTTTCTTGGTAATAGGCGTGGGCGGAAATCAGGTCGACCTCGTCGTAGCACTCCATCAACACGCCATGCTCCCAGGCGCCGAAGGTGGGCATCTTCGTCCCCGATGAGCCACAGGCCACCAACTCGAGCGTCGGATCCATCATGCGCATGGCGCGTGCGGTCTCGGCGGCGAGCCGCCCATATTCCTGCGGGGTTTTGTGCCCAACCTGCCACGGGCCGTCCATCTCGTTGCCCAGGCACCACATCGAGACGCCGTAGGGCGCATCCGCACTCGCATTCGTGCGGCGCAACTGCGACAGGTGAGTGCCGCCCGCGATGTTGCAGTATTCCAACAGGTCAAGCGCCTCATGGATGCCACGGGTCCCCAAGTTGACGGCGAGCATCGGCTCGACCTGAACGGACCGCACCCACGCCATGAACTCGTCGATTCCCACCTGGTTCGTCTCGGTGGTGTGCCAAGCCAAATCCAGCCGGGCGGGACGTTCGCCCTGGGGGCCGATGCCGTCTTCCCACCGGTAGCCGGACACGAAGTTGCCTCCTGGGTAACGCACCGTCGTGACCCCAAGCTCTCGAACGAGCGCGGCGACGTCTTGGCGGAAACCGTCCTTGTCGGCGGTGGCATGGCCCGGTTCGTAGATGCCGGTGTACACACATCGCCCCAGATGCTCGACGAACGAGCCGAAAGTCCGCGGGCGCACCGGCCCAATGACGAGAGTGGGATCGACCGTTATCTTGGCGCTCAACATCTTGTTGTCCTTGCTGGTTATGGCGTAGGTGGGCCCATGAGCGGCTCACCGGCCCGCCTACGCGAGAATAAAAAAGAGGTGACAGAAACTGCTGCCCGTTGAACTCATTATCGGGATCAGTGTGGTGGCCTCGCCCCGGCCGCCATGTTAACTGGGCAACGGCCGTACGAGGCCACCGGCCCACGCCGAGCATGCCACTTGCCCTCGGCGCGTTCTTGTGCTCGGTCCGCGCGCTGGCCGGGTGGGACCGCGGCTCGTCCGAATCACGGTCCCACCCTGGCGGCCGCAGGCGTCCGCCGTCTGCGGCCGCGCGGCTCGTCTACCTCTCGAAATCCCTTTCGGCCTGCGCTTGGGCTTCCTTCAGCGCCTGCGCGGGCGCGGCGCCGTTGAGCGTGGAGTCAGTGACGCCTGCCCTCAGGGCCGACTCGAGCGCGCTGTAGTTCGCGACCTGCGGGGGCATATGGGCATTGGTCTCAGCGGTCGCCAGGTAATTCGCCCGCTGCGGAAGGCCGCGGTACTCGTCGGAGGCGAGCACATCCTTCGTCACCGGGATGAGGCCCGTGCCCTGGGCCCAGCCAAGGTTGTTGTCTGTGACGAACTTGAGGAACTCAAGCGCGGCGCGATACTTGACCGGGTCGTTCCCCTCGTTGCGGGAGACCGTCCAGACATCGGAGTCAGCCAATACCACCGAGCTGCCCCACAGGTTGGGGAAATCGGTCGCGTAGTAGTTGAACGTCGCTTGGGTCACGTAGTTGTTCACTTCCCACCCACCGTTGAAGACCATCGCGACGTCACCGTTGAGAAAGTCCTGGTTGCTGGTGGCATAGTCGGCGGTGTTGTTGACATAGCCGAGCTTGATGAGGTCATCGAGGAACTGCAGCGACGCCTCCGCCTCCGGCGTGTCCACCGTGGGGGCGGAACCATCCGCCGTGACGAAGTCCCCGCCGCGCTGCCACACGCCCGTCATGAACAGCCACGTCGACGCCATGTCGTCGACGAACCCGAGGCCGAACGGTTGCTTGCCGGTCTTGTCCTTGATCGTCTTACAGAGTTCGACGAACTCGTCGGCGCTCTTCGGCGGCACGAAGGCCCCATCAGAGTCGAGCACGCCGGCGTCGGCGAGGATGTCGAGGTTGACGTTGATGAGCTCAGCGGCCAGGTCGAATGGGATGGCGTATTGCGTGTCGCCGATAGTCGCCGCGGCGGCCCC
>QMCE01000069.1_pt1 | contig 40354 bp, 26 predicted proteins | sample 1821851 | NCBI WGS metagenome assembly QMCE01 (sample SAMN09453174, study PRJNA476694) | Termite gut metagenome, whole genome shotgun sequencing project. | isolation source: worker | host: Odontotermes sp. | place: South Africa:Pretoria | collected 2016-01-28 | reverse complement strand
CTATCTGGCGGTTCTTCTCTTCGAGTACCTGCGCGTAACCCTGCTGAAGCGACGAGAGGTCTATCTCGGCGGTCCGGCCGCTGGCCTGGTTTATGGTCAGTATGGTGCCGTCGAGGTCGTAGAAGGGCATCTTGCCCCGGATATTCTCGATGGTCGTCTCGTGCAGAGGTTCTCCCCACAGCATCAGGGTCATTGTGCACGGACGGGACTTGCGGTGGAGATTATAGGTCGACGAGGTTTCGAGCACGGCGGTACCCTCGAAACGGAACTCGTTCTCTACGAAGCGCTGGACATTGCTCTCGAACACCGACTTGTCGATCAGCCTGAACGCGATGTAAACGCTCGGCAGAATGGTTACGACTATGATGGCCCACATGATGCGCTTCACTCGAAGCGCCATTCGCCTCTCGACCTCCACTTTAGGGCTGTACTTCAAAGCTCGAACTATGGCATAGGTAGCCAGAGCGATGAATATGGCGTTGATAAGGAAAAGGTACAACGCCCCGCCGAAGAACTGCCACTGCGCCGTGGCGATGCCGTAGCCCGCGGTGCAGAGCGGCGGCATGAGCGCGGTGGCTATGGCGACTCCCGAGATGACGGTCACGGTGCGGTCTTTGCGCGTGTAGGCGACGACACCCGCCGCGCCGCCGAAAAAGGCGATCATCACGTCGAAGATCGTCGGTTGGGTACGGGCGAGAAGTTCGCTCTGCGCGCCGCTCACCGGAACGACCAGAAAGAAGAGCGTCGCAGTGGTGATAGCCGTGGCCACCATGAAGCCGAAGTTTCGGAGAGATCGGTTCATCAGCCAGAAATCGTTGATCCCGAGCGACAGCCCGAACCCCATGATGGGACCCATCAGGGGCGAGATGAGCATAGCGCCGATGATGACGGCGGTAGAATCGACGTTGAGGCCGAGCGATGCCACGAGAGTGGCGAACATAAGGATCCACATGTTGGCCCCGCGGAAAAATATCCCGTCGGTGATGCCCTGCACGACCTCCTCCTGCGGCGCCGATCCCTCGCCCAGACTGAACCGCCGCTTGGTGTCCTCCCAGAACGCCCTTAGCGGATGCTCCTTATTATTATCGTTTTTCATCTTTGGCCTCATTCGTAATTAAGCCGCTTCGCGTCTTTTTTTCCTTCGCGTCTCGGCAATCAAATTAATTTAATTGCTCTCGACTTGTCGTCAATTCGTAATTTTTGGTCGCCCTGCGACGACCACGACGAACTCTCCCTTGGGGTTATGGGTTTTGAAGTGGGCCGCCACCTGGTCGAGGGTTCCGCGCAGGGTCTGTTCGAACTTTTTGGTCAGTTCCCTCGACACCGACACCTCCCTCTCTCCGCCCAGCGCCGCCGCAAGCTCACCCAACAGTCTAACCACCCGGAAAGGCGATTCGTAAAATATCATGGTGCGCTCCTCGGCGGCAAGTGCGGCCAGCCGCGTGGCGCGTCCCTTTTTCTGCGGTAAAAAACCCTCGAAACAGAACCTGTCGCACGGAAAACCGCTCTGCACCAGCGCGGGGACGAAGGCCGTAGCCCCCGGAAGCGTTTCGACCTCCGCTCCCGCCTCGAGGCACGTCCGCACAAGCAGGAAGCCGGGATCGGAGATGCCCGGAGTACCGGCGTCGGAGACCAGAGCGATGGTTTTTCCGCCCAGAATCTCCTCCGCGACGCGCGCCGCCGTGGCGTGTTCGTTGAACTTGTGGTGCGAACGCATCGGCGTGTCGATCCCGTAATGGTGCAAAAGCACGGCGCTCGTGCGCGTGTCCTCGGCAAGGATCACATCCGCTTCCTTCAACACCCGGATCGCCCTCAGAGTAATGTCTTCGAGATTGCCTATAGGAGTCGGAATAATATATAACTTAGGTTCCATGAATTCAGATACTATCTATTTATAATCTCAGGCTCATTCGGTCTGAACTCATGGAACCTAAGTTATATATCGGCTTTTTCAAAGCCTTTCTCTTATACATCACCCCCTAAATCCCCCTCTCCGGGAGACTTTGCCAAACCCGTTGGGTTTGGCGGGACGCACGGAGGAGGTCGGTGTAGAGGTATCATGGGCTTAATGTCCCAATTTTCGTTCGAGCAGGCCCACCAGCAGGGTCACGCCCCGGTTTTCGGCGCTCCAGTCGAAATTGTCGTGTATCCAGATCACCGCCTCGTCGAGGTCGGTGAACGCGTCGAGTTGGGTGATGGCGCTGTCGAAAGCCGCCGCGTCGCCGTCGAACATGTCGCGGATCATCAGGAAACGGTCGTTGAGGCCGATCGAGCGCCTGAGGCCCGGCCGCTCGGCCGCCGCTATCTTCGACGCCATGTCGTGATCGCCGTTCCGAAGCGTCTCGCCGAGGGTTTTGTGTCCGGTAGCCATCGCGTCGCCGAGAGTCATCTTTTGCAGGGGGTCTTCATTGATTTTGGCGGCGACTACGGTTTGCGCGGGGGCGTCGTCTCCGGTCGGCGATCCCGCCTCTTCGGTCTCCGGTTCGTCTCCGTACAGCGAACGAATAACCTCGGGCGCCACCCGCCGCGGAACGATGGGCGGTTCTTCGATTTCGGGGGCAGGCTCTTCTTCCATTGCCGTAGCCTCTTCCTCTTCTGCCGCAGGTTCATCCTCATCTTCGTCGATTGCGGCGGCGGGTTCCTCTTCTTCGACCGCGACGGGTTCATTCTCCCCGGGTGCATCGACGATGGCCACGGGGTCGGAAATAACGGCGGGTTCGGGTTCTCCGTCTGCTAAAGCAGACGGCAATATTTCATCGACGGGATTTTCTTCCCGCCGGGGGCCGAACTCCTCGGGATTGCCCTTACTATCCCCGAATTTCACCTCCACGTAGACCTCGCGCAACAACTCCAGAACCAGATCGCGTTCCAATTCGTCGCCGCTTCCCGCCAGCGCCCCTATCCGCGCCAACTTGTCTTTTATATTGTCCATTGTCAATTATACATTATCAATTATTGAACTCCGCGTTTGGCTTCCATCAGAATGGTGAAGGCGCGGTGGATGTCGGCGTCCGACACCACGACGGTGAATTCGTTGGAGGTCGAAATGACCTCGGCGATGTTGATGTTGTCCCAGGCCAACTCCTTGAAAATGTAGTAGTAAACCCCCGGACAGGCGGTGTTTTCGGGCGGCAGTTTCACCGTGATCGACGAGAGGCGGTCGCGTTTCAGCACGAGCATCTCGTCGTGGAAAACCCGCTCGACGATCCCTTCCAACGAACTCGACACGACGAGGGTGGTCTCGTAAATGCCTTGTGAAAAGGTACATAGCACATCCTGGGCCGTGGTCGACGAGTAGACCTCCCGGAGAAGTTGCTCCTGACGGCTGTAGAGCGTGGAGGTGTTGTTGTAGGTGAAGTCGGTGAGGTTCGAGCGCACGATGATGTCGCCCACACCGGCGATTATACGGCGGAACTTCATCGTGGAGGTTAGCTCCAGTCGCGGCACCAACCGATTAAGCGCCATGATGATAGCGCTTTCGTTAACAGGCTTTCCGAGCCTCTGCTCGATCTCGCCCTTAAGCTGCCGCGCCAGCGCCGACAAATTTATCAGTCCCTCGATGAGGGCCCCTTCCAGAAAAGGCTTTTTCTTGATTACCTCTTCGACTACATTCGGAATCGTCAACATAGTTATTAGCTAAGTTTAAAATTAACGAAGTCTTGCGATCTCTTTTTCGATCTCTGCGATGACTTCTTTGTTCTTGATCTCCTTTTTATCGCCGATCTTTTCCGAAAACAGATAAAATACTTTCCCACCGAATACCTCCGTGAATTTCTCGTGGGTATCGGCTTGTAAGGAGTATTCCTTGAATATTTCCGGCAGTTGAATGCCCGTATTGACGGGCTTAATCTGCAAGCCAATATACCTCTCTCCAATCTGGATATAGAAATCGACATTGAACAAGCGATCCCACTCGTCGGGGGCAGCGTGTATTTTTACTCCCAGTATCTTTTCAAGTTGGCCATAAATCGTTTGAATTTCGGTCATATATCCATCATACTGGCGATCTATTACCATTTGGAGCATATAATCAATACAATCCTGCTCCGTTAATTCTGCTACTTCGGACTGAACAACCTCTGTGACCTTGATATATAGTTTTCGACCAAGTTCTTCAATATGTTCTTTTGTCCTGACGTTTTTAAAATAGTAATCTCTCCACTCATCCAAAGACCTTGGGGCACATTTACGTATCGCTTCGGATGTCGCTCCAACATTCCGTTTAAAATTTAGCTGAAAGCGATTCATCGTAGGATTTAATATCCACTCTTTTGCCATTCTATTGCAGGGTTAGAAATTTCGATTTGTATTTGTAGTCTATCTCGGTGTCGGCCAAGGCAAAGCCGTTTTTTATCAGGTGTGCATTGATAAACGTCTTGTTTTCAAGGTACAAGTAGCAAAGCAGGTGATTATTACCGTCGTACTTCTCCTTATCGTATTTTAGGAAAACACGTTTGCCTTTTGTCTTATCCGACAGGAATTTCTCTGCCTCTCCATTGACCGCCGGGCGTTTCTTTACGCCCAATAATCTTACGATAAGGTTATTGCTTAGGCGTATGGTGTCCACGCTGATAACCTCTTTGACAGTAAAGAATTCTTCGCGCTTCTTCCGGCTTTCGGCGTCTATCTTCGAGCCGTATTGCAGTTTCTTCACGTCGATCTTCTTGTCCAATTTGTGCGTATCGACAAAACGATAGGGCAAGTTGTCGAAATTTACCTCGATAGGCTGTTGTTCGATTACCTCCGTCTCGACTTGCATAAACGCATCGTTTCCGCCTATTCTTTCGGTAATAATTGAAATATATTCCGGATTTATCTCATAGCCGACCGAATTGCGCCCCAACTTTTTCGCCACAGCTGCCGTCGTTCCGCTTCCCATAAAAGGATCGAGAACCGTTTCACCCTCGAAACAAAACATCTTTATCAATCGCGCCGGTAGCTCCTCCGGAAACATTGCCAAATGTTTGTCCTGTTTCGCACCGTTGAAATACCAATGCCCGTTGAAATAAGTGTTCCATTCCTCGCCCGTCATCGCCGCATTCGCCTTTTGTCCGGCGGTCGGCTTGGGGGCATTGCCCTGTTTCTTGAACAGAAGGATATACTCGAAATCCAACTTGACGATTCCGTTGCGCGGATAGGGGAAACTGCCCATTACCGCGCCGCCGCCCGAAGTGTTCATAGTGGTAGTCTTCTGCCAAATGATCTGCCCCATAAAATCGAGGCCGACAGTCTCGCAAAAGCGGATGATCTCGGAATGAATAGGAATAACCTTATAGCGGCCGTAATAGGTGGAGCGGGCGAATTGGTCGCCGATATTGATACACAGGCGACAACCGTCGTGCAACACACGGGCGCACTCCGACCAAACGAGGTTCAGGTTGTTGATATAGCTTTCGTAACTGTCGTGAAACCCGATCTGGTCTTCCGTTCCGTAATCCTTCAACTGCCAATATGGCGGAGACGTTATTATCAAATGAACCGACTTATCGTTCAGTTGGCTCATCTGGCGGCTGTCTCCGTTGATTATTTTATGCGTTGTCTTCATTGATAATCGTTCCGATCATGATTGGAATTGTCAACATTTTAACATCTGTCTGTTTTGTTGCAAAAAAACAAATAAAATGTCTAAAAAACAAACAAAACGACATATTTTTGCACCACAAAGTTTGAAAATTTAACTCACATCCGGGAAACATGTTGTCAAGAGAGATAAGGGAAAGTTTACGGGATCTGCCGACTCCGTTCTATTTATATGATATGCAGTTGCTCGGCCGCACACTCGACGCCATCAGACGCGAGGCCGACCGCGGCGGCTACAAGATACATTACGCCATCAAGGCCAACAACGACGAGCGGATACTGAAAGCGGTGCTGGAGCGCGGATTCGGTATCGACTGCGTGAGCGGCAACGAGTTGCGCCTGATACGCAGCCTTGGTTTTCCCGCCGAGGGCATCGTCTACGCAGGGGTGGGCAAGAGCGACGCCGAGATAGAGCTTGGTGTGAGGGAGGGCATTCGCGCCTTCAACTGCGAAAGCCGCGAGGAGTTGCAGGTGATAAACGAGATAGCCGGACGGCTCGGACTCCGCGCCCGTGTAGCCCTGCGCATCAATCCCGACGTCGACCCGCAGACCCATCGCCACATCTCCACAGGTCAGGCCGACAGCAAGTTCGGCATCTCCTACAAGGAGATAGAGCAGGTGGCCGAAGAGCTCGCGACATACGAAAACCTCGATTTTCAGGGGCTTCATTTCCACATCGGTTCGCAGATTACCGACATGAGGGTGTTCGAATTCTTCTGCCGCCGCGTGAACTCGCTCGTCGAGTGGTTCGCCGAAAAGGGCTTTCCGCTCGGCTATATCAACATGGGCGGCGGCCTCGGGGTCAATTACGACAATCCCGACGGCGATCCGATGCCCGATTTCGGGGCCTATTTCGACGCTTTCCGGGGCAACCTCTCCGTCGGCGACGCCGAGGTACACTTCGAGTTGGGGCGCGCCATGGTGGCACAGTGCGGCGAACTTATCTCGCGGGTGCTTTTCAACAAGATCAATTCGGCGGGAGACGAGGTGGTCATCATCGACGGAAGTATGACGGAGTTGATCCGCCCCGCGCTCTATGAGGCTTACCACGAGATCGAAAACCTCGACGCGCGTCCCGGAAGCCAGCGTCGGCCATACATAGTCGCAGGTACGGCGTGCGAATCGACCGACGTTTTCGCCACGGGGCGGGAACTCCCCGAATTGAGGCGCGGCGACCTCGTGACCATCAAGACCGCGGGGGCTTACGGAGCGTCGATGGCTTCGCGCTACAATATGCACGACCTCCCGCGCTCCGTCTATTCCGACGAGATCGCCCGATAACATTATTCAGCGTATCATAACCGCGACCCCCGATGAGGACAACCCATCGGGGGTCTGTGTTTTGGTACCATGCCCGGCGGTGTAAAATATTTTTCGATATGTGTAAATATTTTTTACACCTGCGGCCCTGGTCGTATCTCGTAAGTGATTGTTACGTAATGACATGTGAGGTTTGGCACGCGATTGGTACCATGCGGGGGCGATAAACGAAGTAAGAGCTTGTTTGAATTTCCAACTTTTGCTCTTTTTCGCCCTTTTCGCCCCGTTTTTCACCTGCTCCGCGCCCCATAGAAACCACTATGCGGCTTGTCGCACGCAAAAAACGGGACGAAAATCGCAGAAAAATAGCGGCGGTCGGAAAATCCAAACAAGCTCTAAAATCCCGAAAAAACCAATATCGTATGAAATATCTGATAGCGCTTTCGACAGCACTTTTGCTCCTTGCCGCGCAAGCCGCAGCGCAGGTCACATCCCCCGCCAAAGTGTGGACATTAGAAGAGTGTGTGCTCTATGCGGTCGAGAACAGCCCCGAAACCAATATTGCGGCGACAAACAACGACATCGCCCGGCAAAACTACCGCGAGGCGATAGGGGCGTTGCTTCCGACGCTGAACGCTTCGGTGGGCGCCGAATTCAACTTCGGGCGCAGTCTGGTCGACTACAACTATGTAGACCGCAACGCCTTCAATAACGAGTATAATCTGGGATCCGACCTTACCATATTCGCAGGTATGAGGAACGTCAATAATATCCGAATGCAACGCGTCAATCGCCTTACGGGACGCCACCAGCTCGATCAAAAGCGCGACGAGGTTGCTTTCGCCACAATGGAGGCGTTTTTCAACGTGTTGTACTGCAAGGATATGGTGGTTCTGGCCGAATCGCAGTTGGAGGAGAGCCGCCTCAATCTGCGGCAGACCGAACGTATGGAGGAGTTGGGCATCAAGGGTTTTCCCGACGTGGCCGAAATGAGGGCTCAGGAGGCATCGAACAGTTACCGATTGACCCAACAGCAGAATCTGCTCACCATAGGCATTATACTTCTGAAGGAACGGATGAACTTTCCGATCGAGGAGACGCTCGACATCGTCCCCTATGATCTCGACGGAGAGGCGGAGAAAACTCCGCTCACCGCCGAAGGGATATATTTGCAGGCGCTTGCTTATCTGCCGAAGGCAAAAGCGGCGTATTCGACTGCGGAGTCGTCGCGAATCGCTCTTCAGATCGCACGCGGAGCCCGCTTTCCGACCCTTTCGATGAACGCGGGCTACTGGACGGGATTCAGCAACGCCGAAGATGGTGGTTTCACCGAGCAGTTCAAGGGCAAAAGGCGTTACTGGGTCGGTGCGTCGCTCAGGATACCCATCTTCAACGGCTTCTCGACCTCGGCCAACATAAAACGCAGCAAATATCAGTTGGAGATCGCCCGCACGGAACGCGACGCTGCTCTGAGGGCGCTCTACACCGAGATCGAGCAGGCCGTGGCCGACATGAACGGATCGGCCGACCAACACGCCCAATCTGTGCGGCAGAGGGAGTACACCTCGGTGGCGCACGACGTGAATCGGCGAAAATACGAAGAAGGTCTGGTGAGCGCCCTCGAACTCCACACCTCGAGCAACCGCCTCGTGCAGGCCCGGGCCGACGAACTCAACTCGCGCTTCACCTATATTCTCAAAAAGCGCATGGTGGACTACTATTGCGGCCAGCCGCTCTTTACACCCGTGCCCGAAAATTAATAATTTGAAAACTCACGACTCACAACTCATCCATATGTTGATTACAAATATAAAAGCATTCCTCAAATTTCTGGAGCGCAACAAGATATACACGGCGGTGACAGTCATCGGATTTTCGGTGTCGCTGATGTTCGTCATCGTACTCGGTCTGTATGTCCGGGGCGAACTCTCCGTGGACAAATTCCACGCGAAGGGCGACAGGATATATCTCGTCACCAACGATATGTATGGCGGTAAGAGGTCGAGTTTCGCAAACCCGACGGGCCCGTGGCTCACGGATAACTATCCCGATGTGGAGAGTTTTACGCGCGTGATGACGATGGGAATGAACGGCGATATCGAAATGCCCGACGGAAAGGTCGTCGCCACCGAATGGTTGCTTGCCGACAGCACCTTCTTCAACATCTTCTCATTCCCGCTCATCGAGGGTAATCCGCGGGATGTGCTCGCAGCAAAAAATGCCGCCGTCATAACCAGATCGTTCGCGACAAAGATTTTCGGCGAGGCCGACCCCGTGGGGAAAAGCCTCACGGTATCGGGTCGTGATTTCGACATAACGGGCGTAATGGCCGATTTTCCGCATAACACCATATTCCCCCCGGTCGACTTCGTTGCGAACTACGCCCGGCTTCCCGAATACTGGAACTCACCCGATATAATGGATACCTGGGAGAACGGCTCCTTCCCACTCTTCATTCTCGAGCGCAAGGGGAGCGACATACGCGCCAAAAACAGGGAGATAGTGGAAAAATTTACACCCGTCTCCGTTTTCTATAAGATAGGATTCGCATCGGAGATGGAGTTCGTTCCTTTGGAGGAGGTCTATTTCGGCGAAGTGGACAACAATCCAGTTATTAATCTCAGACGGAACGACACTCAGAGAGTGATGCTCTATCTGGGCATAACGCTTTTGATCCTCGTCGTCGCGCTGTTGAACTACATCAACATGACAGTCGCGCAGGCCGGATTTCGCGGCAAAGAGGTGGCCCTGAAAAAACTGAATGGGGCTAACCGACTCTCCATCGTTGCTCAACTGTTGACGGAGAGCTTCATCGTTACTCTTCTCTCTTTCGGGATAGGGGTAGCTCTGGCCTTTGCTTTCGAATCGTTCTTCGACGATGTACTCGCCACGACGCTCGATCTGGCCGGAGAGTTCACCCTGCCGATGGTGGCGGCTATGGCGGGGCTGATAGTGCTGCTGGCCCTCGTCTCCGGCATAATCCCGGCGATGATGATGTCGCGTTTCAAGCCGATCGAAATTATCAAGGGGAGCTTTTCCCGCCGCGTGAAGGGAGTTTACTCGCGTGTGTTGGCCGTTTTCCAATACACGGTTTCAATCGCGCTTCTGATTTGCAGCGCCTTCATCGTGATGCAATCGCACTATCTTGCCAGCCGCGATGTGGGCCTCAGAAAGGACGGGGTATTACTGTTACAAAGCACAGAGCCCGATTCCGACCGTAAAACGGCGATCAAAAGATCGCTCGCCGATATCCCGGGCGTCGAGGCCGTGTCGCTCATGTCGCAGAACCCGTTCAACGCCAACAGGATGAACAAGATCATGGATGTCGATGGTGGACCCCTCAGTTTTGAGTTCATCGAAGTCGATTCGATATTTTTCCGCCTGTTCGAAGTGAAGGTCGAATCCACGGGAGTCGATATCGCCGGAATCCCTTCACGGGACATCCTGTATCTGAACCGTGCCGCCTATAACGCCCTCGATGCCGAAAGAACGGATAATATGGTGAATCTCGGATCTAATTTCATGATTGGCGGGATCGTCGACTTCAACTTCCGTCCTCTGAACGAACCGCAAGGGCTGATGATGATGCAGATCAGTGGCGACGACATGTCGGTGAACGTGATAGCAGTCAGGATATCGAAAAACAGCGACGTTCTTGCCGTCGGCGAAAAGGTTCGCGACGAGTATGCCGACATGACGGGCTACGACCGTTTCGAGTGGGAGTGGGCCGATGAGACCGTGCACGACTTCTACGAGGCCGAACGGCGCACCTCGCGCATCATGGGGGCGTTCACCGTTCTCGTCGTGCTGATAATGCTGATGGGCATCTTCGCGATGTCGATCTACGTGTTGCGCCAGAAAGAACGCGAGATAGCCATTCGAAAGGTGCACGGCTCCACCGTCGGCGAGGTGCTCGCGCTGTTGGGCCGCCAGTCGACGGTGAGCGTTGCCGTGGCTTTCGCGGCGGCTGTGCCGATGGCGTGGTGGGCCATGTCGCGATGGCTTCAGGGATTCTCCTGGCGCGTGGATCTGGCGTGGTGGGTGTTCGCCACAGCCGGAGTGTTGGTGCTCGTGCTCACCTTCGTGTGCGTGGGTTGGCAAAGTTGGAGGGCTGCGACGACAAACCCCGTAAAGACCCTTAAATCGGAATAATTATAAACTAAGAATTCGTAATTTCTAATTCGTAATTGATATGAATCCTTTCGAAAACAAAACGCCCGAAACGATGGACAAAGTCCTCGAAAAGAAAAAAGGTATCGGAAAAAAACATATTCCTTGGATCGCGGGCGGTGCGGTGGCGGCCTTCACCCTCGGATGGCTCATCTTCGGCAACCACGCCTCGAAGATGAGGGTCGACGGCGACCGCGTCACCGTCTCGAACGTCACCCGGGGCGAGTTCAACGACTACATGAGCCTGAACGGGCAGGTGCTTCCCATAAACACCATCCAACTCACCGCCCTCGAACAGGGCATGGTGGCCGAAAAACTCGTTGAGGAGGGTTCGATGGTCTCCCAGGGCGAGGTGATAGTGCGCCTGACCAATCCCCAGCTCCGGGGCCAGATCCTGTCGAGCGAAACGCGCCTTGCCGAACAGGAGAACGAACAGCTCAACACGCGCATCAACCTGCAACAGCAGAAACTGAACCTCGAAAGGGATGTGCTTCAGCGGGGTATCGACGTCGAGCGCATACGCAGGAAATACGAGCAGTATAAAAAACTGTACGAAGAGAATCTCGCCTCGCGCGAGGAGTACCTTCAGGCCAGGGAGGATTGGGAACTGGCGGTGAAAGACCGCGACCTGATAATCCAGAAACAGCAGCAGGATTCGATCCTTCAGGCCGAGCAGTTCGAGCAGATGGACCTCAACCTGGTGAACATGCGCGAGAACGCCGCCATCGAGCGCCAGAGGATAGAAGACCTCAACGTGAAGGCTCCCGTGGACGGGCAGTTGGGGCTGCTCAGCGTCGAGATAGGGCAGTATGTGGGCGCGGGGACGCAGATCGGCCAGATCAGCGTGCTGAGCGACTACAAGGTCGAGGCTCTGATCGACGAACACTATATCGACCGAGTGCGTCAGGGCCTCGACGCCACTTTCGAGCGTCAGGACAAGAACTTCGCGCTCAGGGTGCGCAGGGTCTATCCGGAGGTGCGCGACGGGCAGTTCAAGACCGACTTCGTGTTCGAGGGCGAGCGTCCCGACAACATCCGCGCCGGACAGACCTACCGCATATCGCTTCAACTCGGCCAACCCACCGACGCGGTGATGATCCCGCGCGGGACGTTCTACCAGACCACCGGCGGCAAATGGATATTCGTCGTCACCCCCGACGGCACCAGAGCCGTGAGGCGTTCCATCACCATCGGAAGGCAAAACCCGCAGTTCTACGAAGTGACAGGCGGACTCGAGCCGGGCGAGAAGGTCGTGACCTCCTCCTACGACACCTATGGCGACGTGCAGGAGCTTGTTATTCAATAATTAATACTTATTGGATTGCTTCATCCTGCTTCGCACGCTTGCAGTTCCTCGCAATGGCGCCGCACCTCACCGTCATTGCGAGGGCGTAAGGTCCGAAGCAATCCAGAAAAATAGATGTTATGAAATTCCTTTGGACAAATTTCCGGTCGCTGTTGCACAAATTCCGCGCGGCGTCGTTGCTCAATATCGTTGGACTGGCAGTTGCGCTGGCCGTAGCCATAGTCGTCGCCATTCAGGTGCGCTGGGACTTCACCTACGACCGCGGCTGGGATAACGCCGAGCGGATATTCACCATCCGCCGCTACATGCACGCCGACGGCCTCACGCTGGGATCTTCGACCTGGGATTGGCCGGGCGAGGTTATGAAGGCCGCTCCGGAGGTGGAGAACCACACCCTCTTCGCGTGGCAGGGCCCCATGGTGTTCGACGTTCCGGGGCCGGATGGCACACAGGTACAGCATACGGTACCCTACATGAAAGCGCGTGGGGGATTCGTCGATATGTTCGAACCCCAAATAATCGCGGGGGACACGACGGGGGTGTTCTCGGAGCCGGGCCGGGCTATGATCTCCCGTAAGATCGCCGAGCGGATGTTCCCCGGCCCCGCCGCCGTTGCAGTGGGCCGGTCGCTGACCCAACACTCCAATGGCGCGCCGATCACCATCGCCGCCGTGTACGAGGATTTCCCGGAGAACCAGACCGTCCGCAACGCCATGTACAGCTACATCGGCGAGGATGTGGCCGGTGGGAGCTATGCCTACGACGTCTACTACCTGATCGAACCGGAGCTTGTTTCCACGGTGACGGAGAAACTCAACAGCCCCGAATTCCTCGGCGAGGAGACGCTCAAATATTTCGCCGAGAACCCCGATGCGAAGATGTCGATAAGGCTCCCCGCACTGGCCGACATGTATCTCTACGGCGATCGCGGGAGAGGCTCCCGGCAGATAAACACGACTCTCTCGCTACTTGCGATCGGGATTTTGGTGATGCTCATAGCGTGGATCAACTTTATAAACCTTGCGATGGCGATGGCTCCGTCGCGAGTTCGGAGCATCAATATCCACCGCATTCTCGGCATCGGAAAGAGCAACCTGCGGGTGGCACTCGCCTTCGAAGGGATGGGTCTGACGCTGATCGCGCTTGCGTTGGCGCTCCTCGGTGTCTACTATTTCGGCACGACGCCCATGGCCGACCTGTTCGACTCGACGCTGTCGCTCGGGGCCAACATTCCGCTTATCGCGGCGGTGGCGGCGATATCGCTCACGATGGCGTTCCTGATAGGATTGTACGCCGCGCGCTACTCCACCGGGTTCGACGTGGCGATCGCCCTCAAGAGTTCGTTCGCGCTGTCGGGACGGGCGGGCCGCCTTCGCAACGTGCTCGTGGTGGTGCAGTTCACCGCTGCGATGGCGCTCATCTCGATCGCGGGCATGATAAAAATTCAGCACGACTACATGATGAACCGCCCGTGGGGTTTTCAGAAAGATAACATACTTTACTTCGACGCCTACATGCTCGGCACCGAGAACCGCGAGGCCTTCGGCGAGGAGCTGAAAAAAGACCCGCGCGTACTGGACTGGACGGTCTCGACCACCCTCCCCAGCGAAGGGGGCCACTGGTCGTGGAACACCCGCCAATGGGAGGGACGCACGATCAACACCCTCACCCAATGGAACGTGGGCCACAACTTCCTGCGGTTCTTCGGCATCCCCATCGTCGCGGGCAACGACTTTCCCGACACCGAGGACGGCCGCACGAGGATCATCTTCAACGAGGAGTTCATGCGCGCATACGACTTCGCCCCCGAGGATGTGATCGGCAGGGATTATTACGGCGAGGTGGTGGGTGTCGCCGGGAACGTCCACTTCTACTCGATGCGTACCCCGCTCGAACCGATGGCGTTCGTTATGAGTAGCGGCTTTTACCGTTACGGCTATTATCTGGTAAAGATCGCGGGGAACGACATTCCCGGAACGCTGGCATACATCGAGGAGACATATAAGAAATTCACCGACACGGAGTTCAACTACAAATTCTACGACGACGAGTTGGACGCCCTCTACCGCCGCGAAAGCAATATGGCGAGCCTCATCGGACTTTTCGGTCTCGTGACGGTGATCATAGCGATGATGGGTGTCTACGGCCTGATATTCTTCAATACGCGCTACCGTACCAAAGAGATCGCCATTCGCCGTGTCAACGGAGCCGAAACCGGCGGGATCGTGATGATGCTCAACCGCGCGATGTTCATTCAGTTGGGTGTGGCGTTAGTGGCGGCCACGGCTATCGCTGTTTTCGTTATCCGCCGCTGGCTCGAAGGTTTCGCCTACAGGGCCGACGTTCCCTGGTGGCTGTTCGTGGCGGCCGGATTGGCGGTGGCGGCGGTGTCGCTCGCCACGGTGAGCCTCCAAAGTTGGAGGGCAGCAACCGTCAATCCTGTAAAATCGTTAAAATCGGAATAACCGCATGAAAATTTTCAGAGCATACCAAAAGACAAGATTTTTTCTCGTCGTCAACATTCTCGGTCTCGCCGTGGGACTTGCTGCGGCCATTATGCTAATCCTTTTAGTGATAAACGAAGCGGGTTACGACCGCCACTTCGCCGGTTCCGACAGAATAGTGAGCCTGAACACTGTGATGGAAGAGGGCGATCAGGTTTCACGCTGGCCCATCAGCGTCCGCGGGGCCTACACCGAGGTTCCGGCACGGGTGCCGGGCCTGAAAGCTGCCGTGCAACTGTTTGACGGTCGCGGGGTGGAGGTACAGAACGGAATGGAGCGCTTGCAGGGCCTCACGACCTATTACACCGACCCCGAATTCTTCGAGGTTTTCCAGATGGAATTCGTCGAGGGATCGGCGACTTCGGCCCTCACCGATCCTCTGTCGCTCGTACTCACGCGCCCACGCGCCGAAGCTATTTTCGGCAGTGCGGAAGAGGCGATGGGCAAAACACTCCGGATACACGACGTCGACCATGTCGTTACGGCTGTGGTCGAGCCTCTACCTTTGAATACCCACTTCTCGTTCGACATTCTCGTGTTGATCGAATCGAACTCGATACGCACCGCCGGAGGGGCCGAATTCTATACTTACTATCTGATAGAGGAGGGTTCGTCTGTTGCCGACATACGCGCCGCCATCGAGCGCGAATACACCGAACTGCTCAAACCATGGATTCAGGGCTACAGTTCCAGGGTTTATGGCAAAACGGAACTCCTCACCGATATCTACCTGCGTAGCGAGGCCGACTGGTCTCCGGGTCGGCGCAACTCGATGCGCTTTTTATGGATGTTGTCGGCGCTGGCTCTCGTGATACTCGCGTTCGCCGTTACCAACTTCATCAATCTCTTCGCCGCTCAGGGTGAAACCCGCATGAAAGAGATAGGTGTGCGGAAAAGCTACGGCGCCGGGGTGGGCGATCTGGTGAGGCTGTTCTTCGGCGAGGTCGGGGGGCTCGTCGTGGTGGCCTTCGCTCTGGGGTTGGTGTTGGCGTGGCGGCTTACTCCGGCATTCTCGTCTCTCATCGATAAACCGATAGACACCGGGCAATTCCTGAATCCCGTGTTCGTGGCCTGCACAGCGGCGCTGCTCGTTGTAACAATAGTGCTGTCTGCATCCTACACGGCGCTCTATCTGAGCCGCCTCGATCCGCTCGACATTCTGGGCAAACGGTTGAGGTTCGGCAAAAGCCGTCTTACCACCGCCGTGGTCTGCTTCCAGTCGGTGGTGACTATCGTGCTCATGTCGCTCATCGTGATGATGAACCGTCAGTCCGGTTATCTTAAGGATATTCCCGTGGGTTACGACCCCAAAGGTGTAATGATCTTTACCTCCAATCTGATCCTCAGGGCCAACCATAACGCAGTGCTCGATGAATTACGGGCGATCCCGGCCATTGCCGAGGCGTCGGGAGCCGATCACAATGTCGGCCGCAGCGGCAGTGGCGAGAACATCAGCTTGTACGGCAGCACCGAAGGAGTGAAATCAACAAACGTATACAGGATAGTGCCCGGGCTGGGCGAACTTATGCGGTTCGAGATAGTCGAAGGAGGATTCTGGACCCAGCAGACCCCGGGCAGATCGGTCGTGCTCAACGAGGCCGCCGTACGGATGCTCGAACTCGAGCCACCCGTCGTCGGACAGCAGGTCGATTACCATGGTCCCGCGACCGTGACGGGAGTTGTGCGCGATTTCTTCTACGACGATCCCGAGGGCGTCATTCAACCGTTGACGTTCGGCCCCACCTGGAATGGCGGGACCCCCGCTATGTATTATGTCCGTTTGCATGAGGGCGCAGATCAGGTAGCCGCACAGGCGGCCGTGCAGAACGCGATGCGGAAGTTCGATCCTGACTTCGTGTTGTCGCCGCGGTGGAGCGAAGATATCTATGACAGCCTTTTCTCGGAGATCGACAACCATGGACAGATACTTTTCGCGGGGTCGATCCTCTCCCTCATTCTGGCCATGCTCGGCCTTTTGGCCATACATCTCTACTCGGTCGTGCGCCGCATCAAAGAGATCGGCATACGCCGCATCAACGGAGCCTCGCGGGGGGAAATATTCGCGCTCCTGTCGAGAGACATATTGCGTTGGATACTTCTCGCCGGTGTGGTAGCCGTGCCGGTGGCGTGGTGGCTGGGGCAGAAATATTTGTTCTCCGTCGCGAACCACGTCCCGCTCGACTGGACGATGTTGGTACTGCCGGTAGTCATACAATTGGTTGTGGCCTTTGCCGTCACCTCCGGAATAAGCATATGGACATGTTCGAGAAACCCCGTGGAATCTTTAAAACACGAATAAAAAACACATTGCCTGAATGAACAGTTTTAGACTCGCTTCACGGTCGCTTTTCAGAAAAGGACGCGGCAACGTTATCAAAATAGTATCGCTCGGACTGGGCCTGGCGGTGGGCCTCGTGCTCATCACCAAGGTATTCTTCGAGTACAACTACGAGAGTTTCTATCCCGACGCGGGAAGGGTCTATGAGATCATCTGTACCTATTTGGGAAGGAACGAGGCGGGGGAAATGAGCGAACATGGAGACGACAGCACGATCAGCGGCGGCGTGGCTCCGGCAATGGGGCGCGAGATCCCGCAGGTGGAGGCCGCCACGCGCTTCTTCTATCTCGGATATGGGGAGAAACTGCTGAACCCCGCGCGGCAGGTGGTCGAGGCGAACGTTATCCTCGCCGACAGTTGCTTGCACGACGTGTTGCCGCGGCCGATGGTGCATGGCGACGCGAAGAGGATACTTTCGACCCCGATGAGCGCCATCGTCTCGCAGGAGTTGGCCGCGAAGCTCGGCATCGAGATCGGCCAGGCGGTCGAATTCGACCAGTATCCGGGGCGTAGCGTCACCGTCGAGGGGATTTTCGAGGATATTCCCGAAAACAGCGATTTCCGATACGACATGGCGATCTCGCTCCTGCCCTCGATAAGCAATTTCACATGGGACGGAACCGATCTCTGGGAGGGCAACGACCGCTATTACAGTTTTTTGAAACTCTATCCCGGAGCCGATGCCGGCGAAATGACGCGCCTGATGCGGGAGGTACAGGAGAGGCACATTTCGGTCGAGCAATATGCCGCCGCCGGGGTCGACATTCGCTGTTGGCTGATTCCGCTGCTGAGAGTCCACTCCGACGATCCCGACATAAAGAAATCGAACCTGCTGATGCTGGCCCTCGCCGTGTCGATGATCGTGATCGCGTTGCTGAACTATCTGATAATCACTCTGTCGACGGTGCTGAAGCGCGCCCGCGAGATTGCGATACACAAGTGTCACGGCGCCGACGGAGGAGACATTCGCCGTCAGGTGCTGGCCGAGGCGGCGCTCCACATCGCACTGTCGCTCGCCGTCGCCGCCCTGCTTGTGGCCGCGTTCGTCGATCCCGTGCAGGAGATTCTGCGTACCCCTCTTGCCGCGCTCTTCTCGTGGCAGAGCGTGGCCATCGTGGCGGGTGTGTGCGCGCTGTTGATTGCGATCGCGACCTGGATCCCCTCGCGGCTCTTCGCGAACGTCCCGGCGGCGTCGGTGATGACGAGCTTCCGCCGTAGCCGCAAGACGTGGAAACTCGCCCTGCTGTTCATTCAATTCATCTACGCGGCGGCATTCTTCGCGATCCTCGTGGTGATCTGGGGGCAGTACAGTATGATGATGACGAGCGATCCGGGGTATAAATTCGAAAATGTGGTTTTTGCCAACGTCGCGGGCACGTCTCAGAACGAGCGCGCCGTCGCCGTTGCCAACCTCGAGGCGATGCCCGGGGTGGAGATGGTGAGCACCGCCTATCAGCCGCTTTTTTACGGGGCGAGCGGCAACAATGTCTACCTGCCGGGCGATGAGCGCGAACTGTTCAACATAGCCGACCTGGATGAAGCCAATGCCAACTATTTCGAAATGATGGAGATACCTATCATCGAGGGCCGCGGCTTCGAAAGGGGCGTCACCACCCCGACCGACATAATCGTCAACCGACCGTTTGCCGACCGCATATCCCGCATCGCGGGGTGGGACGACGGAGTGATAGGCAAAACGGTCTTCATAACGGGACACGATCCTTTGGAGGAATTCAATATAGTCGGGGTGTTCCGGGATTTCCGCCTCGGCACGATCAACGGTCTCGACGGCAGGCCGAAAACGCTGTTCTACTCCGAAGAGTACCAGAATTTCGTGTGGGTGAAACTTCGCGAGGTGAATGGCGAGACGATGCGCGCCGTGCAGGACGTGCTGACCCGCGCGATGCCCGACAAACAGATAAATGTCATCGCGGCGAAGAGCCATATCGCCGGACGCTACAACGGCGAACGCATCGAGCGCAACTCGATAGTTCTGTGTTCGATCATCACGCTGCTGATAGTGCTGCTGGGTCTCGTCGGCTACCTGACGAGCGAGATCACGCGCCGTAGCGCCGAGATAGCCATCCGCAAGATCAACGGCGCGGGCACGGGCGATGTGTTGCAACTGCTGGGCCGTGAGATACTGTGGGTCGCGCTGCCCGCCCTGGCCGCGGGGTCGCTCATAGCGTACTGGGTTTCGCGACAATGGATATCGGGTTTCTCCGAGCAGATAGCGCTCACTCCGTGGCTCTATCTGGCCAGCGGCGCGGCCGTGCTGGCGGTGATCCTCGCCGTGGCCGTGGCCTCCACCTACCGTATCGCCGTGCAAAACCCGGTCGATTCACTCAAAAAAGACGAATAAAAGAGATAAACACAATGTATAAACCAATTAAAATTTCAAAGCCATGATTAAGATTAAAGATTTGAAGAAAGTTTTCCGCACCGAGGAAGTTGAAACCACAGCCCTCGCGGGAGTGTCGATGCACGTTAACGAAGGCGAATTTATCGCCGTGATGGGCCCCTCGGGCTGCGGCAAGTCGACCCTGCTGAACATTCTGGGCCTACTCGACAACCCCACCTCGGGCGAGTACAAGCTCAACGGACAGGAGGTCGGGAACCTCAAGGAAAAAGACCGCACCCAGGCGCGCAAAGGCAACATCGGGTTCGTGTTCCAGAGCTTCAACCTGATCGAAGAGATGTCGGTGTACGAAAATGTGGAACTGCCTCTGGTTTACATGGGCGTCAAACCCGCCGAGCGCAAAAAACGTGTCGAGGAGGCTCTCCGCAAGATGTCGATCAGCCACCGCGCCGGACACTTCCCCAATCAGCTCTCGGGGGGTCAGCAGCAGAGGGTGGCCATCGCAAGGGCCGTCGTGGCGAATCCGCGTCTCATTCTGGCCGACGAACCGACCGGTAACCTCGACTCGAAGAACGGCAAGGACGTTATGGACCTCCTCTCGGGGCTCAACTCCGAAGGTGCGACCATCGTGATGGTGACCCACTCGCAGCACGACGCCTCGTTCGCCCACCGGGTTATCAACATGTTCGACGGCCGTATAGTGGCCGAAGTGGAGAGTAAGATGTAAAACGAAGGACGGTACGGGGGTGACACCCCGGCCGCCCACCAAATAAATTTATAATCCAACCGAAAATGAGAACGATAAGGCAATTCATACGCAATTTCAATAAACAAAAGGTCGTGGGCCTGCTCGGCATCGGCAGTCTCGGCCTCGGCATCATGGTTTCGCTCCTGACGGGGCTGTGGGCGATCAATGAGATGTCGTTCGACAACTTCCACCCCGGAGGCGACAGGATGTACCGTGTTATTATGAGGGCGAGGATGAACGACGCGGAGATTCGTGGAGTCCTCTCCCACAGTTGGCTGGGCGAAAGGGCGAAGGAGAGGTTGCCCGAAGTCGAAGACGCGGTGTGGGCCATGATCGGCAATTTCGGCGGCGACGTTACGAATATAGTCGTGGACGATGTGTTCTATTCCGACGTCGACCACATGGCCGCAACGCCCAATTTCTTCACTTTCTTCAACTTTCCGCTCAAAGAGGGCGACCCCGTGACCTCTTTCCCCGACGGGAGCAACGTGATCGTGAGCGAGAGCGCCGTTAATAAATATTTCGACGGCGGCGACGCCATGGGCCGGGCCGTGATCGTGGACGGACACGCCTTTACCGTTTCGGGGATCATGTACGACGCTCCGTCCAATTCACATCTCAGGCCCGAAATGGTTTTCCCCTTCGCCGGCAAATGGGAGGGTTGGGACGGCGACATTTTCAGCACCTATTTGCTGCTCGGCGAGGGCGCCGACACCGAAAAGATAGCCGGACAGTTGACCGAGATCATGTATGAAGGCGCACCCGACTATAAGAGTTTCGGAAGCGTGCTGGAGATCGAGCCTCTGCGGGATATCCACTTTGCCGACAATTTGATGTACGACCCCGCCGTGAAGGGCGACCGGAAGACGATAACTACATTTCTGCTGGTCTCTCTGGTGATCCTCATAATATCGTGCATAAACTTTATGAACCTGTTCGTGTCGACCTCGTTTCTGAGAGCCAGGACGATCGGCATCAAAAAGACGATGGGCGCGGGCCGCTTCTCACTGATGCTCGATTTCTACGGCGAGACGGCCATTTACGTTTTGATATCGCTGGTCGCGGGTATTTTCCTTGCCGCCGTCTGTATGCCCGTTTTCAACTCCATCGTGCACACCAATATCTCGATGGATATCACCTCGCCGAGGCTCTGGATTTTCGCCGCGGTTCTGACACTCGCCGTGATCGCCATGGCAGGCTCTTTCCCGGCGCTCTATATGACGCGTTTCGGGATAATGGAGACGCTCAGGGAGAAGTTCAGGGGAAAGAACATGTCGTTTCTGCAAAAGACGTTTCTGGTGATGCAATTCTCGGCGGCGGCGTTCCTTCTGATAGTCGTTACGTTCTTCGGACGGCAGGTCGATCACATGCTCGCCGCCGACCTCGGGTTCGACAGGGAGAATATCGTCTATGTCGCGGCCACCGACCGATTCGGCGGCGACAACTTCGCCTCCGTGCGCGAGGAACTGCTCAGAGAGCCTTCCATAACGGGCGTCACCGAGAGATGGGGGCTTCCCACCGTCTGGAACACCGGATTTCCGGTGAAGGTACACTCGGACGATAACGATATCGTCACCGAAATGATCGGCGTTTCACAGAACTATTTCGACTTTATGGGAATGCAACTCGTCGAGGGCGAAAATCCCCTGCGCGAAGACAATCCCTGGTCGCGCGACGTTGTAATAAACGAATCGGCCGCCAAAGTTCTCGGCCTCGACGACCCTGTCGGCAGTCAGATACAGTCGTCGTTCTACGAGGGGCCTTTCACGATCCGCGGAGTGGTGAAAAATGCCCGTACACGCGCCCTGCACACGGAGATCGAACCTCAGATATATGTCGATATCTCTTTCACGGGAAGTCGAAAATATATTTTCTTCAAGATCGACGGCGACCCGCGATCCGCTCTGTCCGCCATCGAAGATAAATGGAAAAGCACCGACACCGGGAGACAGCCGTTCGAATTCCATTTTCTCGACCAGACCCACGCCGAACTCTACCGCGCCGAGACCGATTCTCGCAACGTCTTGGGCTATGCTTTGATAATCACTCTGCTAATCACCGTGGCCGGGCTCTTTGCGATGGCCTATTTCTCGATGCAGCGCCGGGTGAAGGAGGTCGGCATACGGAAGATAAACGGCGCCACTCTGGGCGATCTGATGTTGCTTCTGAACAGGAACATGTTCTCTCTGATCGCTGTTTCGTTCGCCATAGGAACCCTCGCGAGCCTTGTTTTCCTGCGCGACTGGCTGACGGGATTCGTCGAGCGAACGCCTCTGAGCGTGTGGATATTCCTCGCAGCGGGCGCGCTGATATTCGCCGTGGCTCTGCTCACCGTGAGCTACCAGACGTGGAAAACGGCTACCGCCAATCCTGTGGAATCACTGAAAAGCGAATAAAAAAGATAGATACATAATGAAAGCGATAAGACAATTCACACGCAATTTCAATAAACAAAAGGTTGTGGGACTGCTCAACATCGGCAGTCTCAGCCTCGGCGTTATGGTGTCGGTCGTCGTCGGGCTGTGGGCCATGAACGAGTTGTCGTTCGACGATTTTCACCCCGGGGGTGAGCGCATGTACCGGATAGTGAACATATTCGAGATGAACGGCTCGGAGATTCACGCCGCCTCGGCCTTCAAGCCGCATGGCGAGATCGCCGCGGCCGAGATCCCCGGGATAGAGGATATGTGCCGCGTGGTGGTCGAACCCCGGCAGGGGATCACCCTCCACGGTAAGGTCGCTTTCGGCTTCCGCACGCTCATCGCCGACGACAATTTCTTCACGTTTTTCAACTTTCCGCTCATCGAGGGCGACCCGGCCACCGCTTTTTCGGGGCCGACGGGTGCGATCATCACCGAATCGGCGGCACGGAAGTATTATCCGGACGAAGACCCGGTGGGACAACCCGTCGCCCTGCACGGCCACGATCTGACCATTACCGGAGTGATGCGCGATTTCCCGAAAAACTCGCACGTTCAGGCCGATTTCGTGTTCCCCATGTTCGGGGTATTCGCTTCCGAGGAGTGGGACGGCGGTTTCTACTACGACACCTATTTGTTGTTGCGCCCTGGGACGGATGTCGCACCGGTCGAGGAAAAACTCTCCGAAATATTCCGCCGGTCGCTTTCGTCCACGCTCCAGAGCCAACTCGGCAGAACCGTTCTGGAGCCTCTGGCCGACATACATTTCTCCGACACTGCCCTCGAATTCGAAAGCGCGGTGAGAGGTAACAAGGGCGTCCTTAAGACTTTTATCTTCACGGCCCTTATTATTCTCATAATCTCGTGCATCAACTTCACCAACCTGTTCGTCTCGACCTCTTTCCTGAGAGCCAAAGCAATAGGGGTTAAAAAGAGCTGCGGGGCGACAAAAGCCTCGCTCGTGAGGGATTTCTATCTGGAAACCCTCTGTTACGTTGTGATCGCGGTGGCGGCGGGTGTGGTGCTGGCCCATCTGACACTGCCCGTTTTCAACGGGTTCACCCACTCCGACACGGCGTTGAGTCTTGCCGACCCGAGGCTGTGGGTTTTCCTGCTGCCGCTCACCTGCGCTATCGTCGCGATGGCAGGCTCTTTCCCGGCGCTCTACATGACCCGTTTCGGTATCGTCGAGACCCTGCGCGGAAAGTTCAAAGGCAAAAGGGCCTCGTGGTTTCAGAAGGGGCTGATGACGGTGCAGTTCACCGCCTCAGTTTTCCTTTTGATCGTGGTGCTCTTCTTCGGGCGGCAGATAGACGCGATCCTCGGGCACGATCTCGGTTTCGACAACCGAAATGTGCTCTATGTGAACGGCTGGGGCGGTTTCGGGACCGATTTCGAGCAGTTCCGCCGCGAGATGACCCGCGATCCTTCCGTTTCGGATGTGGCGATGCAGCAATACGACCTGCCTATGCACATGGGCGAGGGAGCGGTGGCCGAGACATTGGACGGCGCCCGTTCGACGGTGGCCGATCTGCAACAGGTCTCGGAGAACTATTTCGAATTTTTCGACATGGAGTTCGTGTGGGGCGCCAATCCGCTGGGGCTCGAAAGCGCCGCCGCCGACCGCCTGTGCGTGGTCAACGAGCGGATGATGGAGCTGTTGGGCCTCGACTACTCGGCCCACGATCCGCAGTTCGTGTACAAAGGCATCAACGCGTCCGACGAAGGCGAAGGCAAAGTGTTCACGATAAGGGGTGTGGTGAGGGATTCATACGTGAAATCGCTTTACGAGGCTCCGGGTCCGATGGTGTATACGACCCTCGGACGCGAAACCCACAATCCCATTTTCTTCAGGATAGCGGGCGACCCGCAGGATGCCCTGCGGGCGATAGAGGAGAAGTGGACGGCGGTCAATCCCGACGTCGCTTTCGAGGCCCGTTTCCTCGACGACGCCTACGACGGGATGTACCGCAGGGAGATCGACTCGCGCAACGTGCTCTCCTATGCGTTGATTATTACGGTACTCATAACTGTGGCGGGCCTTTTCGCGATGAACTACTACATGAGCCAGCGCAGGGTCAAGGAGATAGGCATCCGCAAGATAAACGGTGCGGAGATCGGCGACCTGTTGCTGCTGTTGAACCGCGGCATCCTGTGGCAGATGGCGTTGTCGCTGGCGTTCGCCTCGGCGGCGGGTTGGCTCTTCCTGCACGGCTGGCTGAAGGGGTTCATAGTGCGAACTCCGCTCAGCCCGTGGGTGTTCGCTCTGGCGGGTCTGGCGGCCTGTCTACTCGCGCTCGCCACGGTCAGTTGGCAGACGTGGAAAACCGCCACCGCCAATCCCGTGGAATCACTCAAAAACGAATAGGGTCATGTTTCAGACAAACATCAGGGTTTACCTCAAATTCCTCGGTCGGAACAGGGTTTACACGGCGATCAACCTCGTGGGGTTCTCGGCGGCGCTCGTCTTCGTCATCCTGCTGGGACTGTATGTCGCGGGTGAGAGCCGCACCGATCGGTTTCACGATAAAGGCCACCGTATATTTCGAATGACGGAGGGCGAGGGCTATTTCCGATGGCCGACACTCGTGGCCGGCGATATTGCGGCGCGTTGGCCCGAGATCGAGAGTTTCGTCAGACAGGCCGGTGGTAACAGGGTCGTGAGTCACGGGGAAGGACAGGAAAAAGTCCGCGCGAAGATGTTGGCAGTAGATTCTACGTTCTTCTCGGTCTTTTCGTTCCCGATGACGGCGGGCGACCCTGCGCGGCAGTTGCAAACCTCCGGCGACGTGACACTCTCGGATAGTTTCGCCGAACGGCTGTTCGGGGCCGAAGACCCCGTGGGGCAACCGCTCGTCATCGACGGAGCACCGCATATTGTGACGGGCGTGGTGCGCGACTTCGAGGATTCGCATCTGGCTAATCCCGACATTATCGTCAGGTTCGACGGAGCGCACCTCGGCCGCTGGTATTTCGAGGAGTATGGTTACAGGGCGTGGAATTTCGGGGTCTATCTGCTGGCGCGCGAAAATGCCGACATGGCGGGGAAAGCCGACGAGATAACCCGCTATTTGGTCGATGAGAAACTTTTCGACGAGGGTGAGAGCTTGCGCCTCGAACCGTTGGCCGAGAGCTATTTCAATCCCCAGAACAGCTACGCCTCCGGGTCTCTCCGCGCGGGCAGCCGACAGTTCATAGGGTTGCTGGTGGCGGCGGTGTTGGCGATCCTTCTGTTCGCCGTCATAAACTATGTGAACCTGTCGGTGGCTTTGGGTGGTTTCCGGGCGAAGGAGGCGGCCATGCGGCGGCTGTTGGGCGGCACGCGGAAAGGGTTGCTTGCAGCCTACATGTTCGAGTCGGTGATCTTTTGCGCTCTTGCGTTCGCGATCGCGCTTGTGTTGGCCGGAGCTATCGAACCTTGGTTCAACGGCGTGATGGGAAGCGATGTTTCGCTCGTCGGGGCTTTGCGCGATCCCGTCGTGATCGCCCTGCTTGTGGGTTCTGTCGCGGTTTTGGGGCTTATCTCGGGTCTCTCTCCGGCTCTCGTCGTCACGCGCACCAAACCTATCGACGTGGTGAAGGGCGACTATGTGCGCAAAACGCGCATGACATACAGCCGCCTGTTCATAGGCCTGCAGTTAGGACTGACGATAGTGCTGATCGGTTGCGCGCTGACCATCGGACGTCAGACCCGCTTCGTGCGCACCACCGACCTGGGGTTCGACAAGCAGAACCTGATCTATCTCGAAAACGTGGTCGAAAACAGCGGTTTGCCCGGATTACGCGACCGTTTGATGCAGATCCCCGGGGTCGAAATGGTGTCGTTCACTGCGGGTACACCCCTCGACGGCGGCAACAACAACACGACCGACATAGGCGAGGGATGGGAACTTTCGGCGCAGATATTCGAAGCCGACAGTATGTTCCTGCCCATACTCGGGCTCGAAAAGGTGAGTGAGACCGGCACCGCCCCCGACTCGAAAGGGGTGCGGGCGTGGCTCAACGAAACCGCCGTGAGGGAGCTGTCGTCCATCCCCGCCGAGCACCACGGCTGGCTCGTGGGATCGGACGCCGTGGCCGGGGTGTTGCGCGACTTCAACATCAACCGCCTGCAACGCACCATTCCCCCGGTTATAGTTCGCATCTACGACCGGCTGGGAACGAACGGCACGAACGATGAGTTCTATCCGTGGGAGATACTTGTCAAGACAAACCCCGGCAACCCTGCCGAAACATACAAGGCGGTGCAGGAGGCGTATCTCGATTACAACGGCGGAGAGCCGTTCGACAGCGGATTCGTGGATGCTGCCATCGACGCCTGGTACACGGATCAGCGACGCACCGGAACGCTCATTGGCGGATTTTCGGCGCTTGCGATCATCATTTCGGCTATGGGCCTCGTGGCCATGACCACCTATTTCATGCGCCAGCGCAGGCGCGACATCGCCGTGCGCAGGGTGTTCGGGGCGACAGGCGGGCAGGTTTTGCAGCGGCTCGTGGGTGGCTTCATGCGCATCGTGGCGGTGGCGTTCGTGCCTGCCGTGCCGGTGATCTTCTGGCTTATGAGAGAGTGGCTCTCGTCGTTCGCCTACCGCATTCCGCTCTCGTGGACTATATTCGCTCTGGCGGGACTTGCCGTCGGAGCCGTGGCTTTCGCCGCGGTGTGGTGGCAGAGCCGCATGGCCGCCCGCCGCAACCCCGTGAAATCACTTAAATCGGAATAGCCATGAAGTTCTTGATCGGCAATCTCCGCCTTCTTACGAGGCGTTTCAAATCGGTGGCTCTCATCAATATCGTGGGTCTCGGTGTGGCGTTCGCCGTTATTGTGGTCGTGGCGATGCAGGTACGCTACGACCTTACCTACGACCGAGGCTTTCGGAACTCTCCCGAGATTTTCCGGATGGAGATCGACTGGGGAGGCGGTAGCGATTGGGGATTTATGGAGTCGACCAATTACCATATACCCCGGTTGTGGAAGGAGAGGGTTCCCGAGTTGAAAGACTATGCCCTCGTCGAATGGGAGGACGACGAGGCGCGGTTCCGAAGGGAGGACGATGGCGTCGAAGGGGTGTCCCACGGCATAGTCCTCACTCCCGTGACAAACGGATTTCTGAGTGTTTTCACCCCCGAGATTGTGGCGGGCGACGCTTCGGCCACCTTCGACGTGCCGGGTCACGCGCTCATTTCGGAGAGTGCCGCCATGGCCGTTTTTGGGGCCGGGAATCCGCTCGGGCAGGTGCTTGTGAACGCCGACAATCCCGACGACCGCTATACGATAGACGCCGTCTGCCGCGATTTCCCGGCCAATTCGAGCATCTCCAACGGTCTTTTCACATACACCGAAGAGCAACCTCCGGGCAATTACAACTGGAGAGGATACCTCATGTTCGATCCCGCCGACAGGGAGACCATCCTGGCAAAAATATCCGACTCGATGCTGCTGCGCGACGCCAACAACGGCGAATACGCGAAACAGAAATACGCGCTCACAGGCGCCTCGGAGTATTATCTGCATGGCAGTGTGGGGGATGAGTCGCCGGGACACCTCGACTTCACGATGTATCTCGTGGTGATCGGCCTCGTGATCCTCGTTGTGGCGATCATCAATTTCATCAACCTGTCGATGGCGATGGCCCCTTCGAGGGTGCGGAATGTCAACATGCACCGCATTCTGGGAATAGGCCGGGGCAGCCTGCGCGCCTCGCTGTCGATGGAGGCGGTGGTGATGGCCTCCGTGGCCGTCGCGGCGGGATGTCTGGCCGTCCACTGGTTCTCGACCTCGGTGTTCACAGACTTCTTTACCGCCGACCTCACCTTGTCGAACAACATCCCCCTTGTCGCGGCGTGCGCTTTCGGGCTGTTGCTGGTCGCTTTCCTCGTGGGGGTCTACTCGTCGCGATACGCCACGGGGTTCGATGTGGCGATAGCGCTTAAAAGTTCTTTCGCTCTCTCGCGCCGGGGAGCGGCCCTGAGAAACACGCTCGTCGTCATTCAGTTCGCCACGGCGGTCTTTTTCATCTGCTTTTCGGCCTTCATGCTGTTGCAGTACCGCTACATGTCGCGTTATCGGTTAGGTTTCGAAAAGGAGAACATAGTGTATGTTCCGGCTATGGCCGACAGTGTCTCGCGCGCCTCGTTCACGCAGGAACTCGAGAGAAATCCCCGCGTTTTGGATGTGACGGTGTCGAGCGCACCCGGCCATCTGGGAACGAGGTGGGGAAACTCGCTTAACGGGAAACATGTAACCATATCACAGTGGCCTGCCGATCACAACACCCTTAAATTTTTCGGGGTGGATATCGTTGCCGGAGAGAATTTTTCTCCCGAGGCCGGAAAAGCCCAGTTGATCGTCAATCGCGAATTTCTACGCAAGTACGACTTCACACCCGAGGATGTGATCGGCAAGGTGTTCAACGCCGCCACGATAGTCGGGGTCTCGGAGGATGTCAATTTCGAGTCGTTGCACACACCGATATCTCCCATGGCATTCTCGGTGGGGATGTGGAACGATAACTTCGCATTTATCAAGATCGCGCCGGACGAGGTGCCCTCCACGCTCTCTTTCATCGAACGGACGTGGAGGTCGTTCCCCGCCGAGAGCCGCCGCGATTACTGGGGCTCGGTGGATTACGAACTTTCGTTCCTCGACGAGCGGCTCGACGCCCTCTATAAACGCGAACTCAACACCTCGCAACTGATCGGGGTTCTAGGTCTCGCTGCCGTCCTGATAGCCGTTATGGGGGTTTTCGGGCTGATAATGTTCAACACGCGCTACAAAACACGCGAGATCGCCATACGTAAAGTGAACGGAGCGAGCGTGGGCGCCGTGGCGCAGATGCTCAACCGGAACATGTTGATACTTGTGGCCATCGGCTTTGCACTCGCCGTACCTCTGACGCTCGTTTTCATCTCCCGGTGGGTCGAGGGGTTCGCCTATCGCGCCCCCGTGCCGTGGTGGCTGTTCCCCGCGGGCGGCCTGTTGGTGCTCGCGATAGCCGTCGGTACGGTCAGTTGGCAGAGCTGGAGGGCCGCGACGGCAAATCCGGTGAGGTCGCTCAACAGCGAATGACCTGTTTTGGGGTTTTAGTCCAACTATAGTGCGAAGATTTGGGCTAAAGCCCGGAGAATAGGGATGCCCCCCCTTGTTCCGTCGGTTAATAACCACCCCGCCCCTTCGGGGCACCCCTCCGAAGGAGGGGAATCCGACGGCAAACGAACATCGGAGATGTGAGGCTCATCGACCGGAGCCGGCTTGTCAGCCGAAGGCTGGCGCCGGATAGCGGAGGGAGATAATATTTATATGGAATTTTCTTTTCACGGAGGCTTAAAAGCCTCCGGATTAGCGATTAAAGCCGAGGGCAATTATTCAAATGACGGGTCGGCTTACTCTCAGCCGATCGGAAACACCATGCTGAAGACGGTCTGGCCGCCCTCGGTGTGGTGTTTAAGGTTGCCGCCGTGCAGGCGCATTATGTAGCGCGAGACGCTCAGGCCGATGCCGGTACCCGAGGATTTGGTGGTGAAGAACGGCACGAATATGTGGGGCAGAACCTCCTCGGGAACGGGCGCGCCGTTGTTCGAGACGTCGAGACGCACCGCTCCGCCGTCGTGCCATATCCGTACCCGTATCTCGCCGTCGGTCTGTTCGGGAGGGATCGCCTCGGCGGCGTTTTTCAACAGGTTCACCAACACCTGTCCGATCTGCCCTTCGTCGGCGGCGACGGCAATCTCCGGGTCTTCGAAACCGGTCGTGACCTTTATGCCTCTTTCATGCAGCAGGGGCGCCTGAAGGCGGAGAATGTTCTCGGTGAACGGCACGAGCGCGAGAGGATGCAACCTGGGCTTGGGAATACCCGTGAAGCGGCGGTACGACTCGACGAACGACAGCAGGCCCCGCGCCGTGGAGGTGATGGTCGAGAAGGCGTCCACCGTGTTGCGCCTCAGACGGTCGGTTTCGCCCTCGCCCCCGGCCTCCTTCCACGCCAGCAGCATCGTTTCCGAGAGCGAGGTTATGGGGGCGATGGAGTTCATTATCTCGTGGGTCATCACGCGGATAAGTTTGATCCACGACTCCATTTCGCGTTCTTCGAGTTCGCCCGCGATGTTGTGCATCGTGAAGACCCTGAGCGAACCCCGCCTGATGTTGATCCGCGACATGTCCACCGCGACGAGGCGCTCCTCTCTCTCGTCGGCTATGCGGACGGTGGTTTTACGGCCCGGAGAGAGGGTGTCGAAGGCGCGGAACACCGCTTCGTCGACCATTTTCAACTGTTTGGTGTTGGTGAGGACATGCAGGCCCAGCAATCCGAGCGCCGCGTCGTTGGCAACCTTCACGAAGTTCCTTTCGTCGACAATCACGATACCTGCGGGAATGGCCGCGACGATGAGCGAAAGGAATTTTTCGTTCTCGATCTGCTCTTCGCGCGCCCGGGCGAGTATCTCCTTTATGACGTTGAGGATCGAGTTCACCTCGCGTTTTTCATGGGGCATCTCCCCGGTGGCCGACTCGGCGAAACCGAACGAATAGTCGCCGTTCTCGATCGCGTTCAAAAGGAAAATTATGTTCGAGTTGAACTTCTTGTATTCCCGCCTGAGTCTGAACACGAGCCACAGCGCCACGCACACGAGCGCCGGACCCCACAGCAACCGTCCCTCCAGCAGTAGCCACACGGCGCCCGCGGTCGCCGCCACGAGCAACAGCGTCAGGAGCATCAGGGTACGTTCTATCGAGCGGAACATGGTCTATTCGAGTCCGTATTTTTTCATTTTGTTGTACAGTGTGGGCCGTGAGATACCCAGAGAGCTTGCGGCGGAGGAGAGGTTGCCGCCGCTTTTCCGAAGGGTCTTTTCGATCAGCATCTTCTCCATATCCTCGATCGATATCGCCTCGATCATCTGCGCCTTGGCGTCGGCCGAATTGAAGTAGAAATCGGCGGGTTCCAGAGTCGGGCCTTCGGCGAGTATGACCGCCTTCTCGATCGCGTGCTGCAGTTCGCGCACATTGCCGGGCCAGCGATAGTTCTGGAGTTTGGCCAGCGCCTTCGCGCTCAGTTCCATGCGGGGTTTGCCGTACTTTTGGGAAAACCGGTCGAGAAAGAAGCGGCTCAGCGGGGCGATATCCTCGCGCCTGTCCCTCAAGGGGGGCACCTCGACGGTGATCGTGTTGATGCGGTACAAAAGGTCTTCGCGGAAAAGCCCCTCGCGCACCATCGCGGAAAGGTCTTTGTTGGTGGCCGACACGAGGCGGATATCCACCGGGATGGGTGTGTTGCTCCCCACGCGGGTTATCTTGCGCGATTGCAACGCGGTGAGCAGCTTTGCCTGGAGAGGGTATGAGAGGTTGCCGATCTCGTCGAGGAAGAGGGTGCCCCCGTCGGCGGCCTCGAATTTGCCCGCACGGTCGGCCTTGGCGTCGGTGAACGAACCCTTTACGTGGCCGAAAAGCTCGCTCTCGAAAAGCGACTCGGTGACGGCGCCCATGTCGACCGAGATCATCGGCTCCGAGGCGCGCCGCGACAGATTGTGTATCTTTTTGGCTATAAGTTCCTTTCCGGTGCCGTTCTCGCCCGTGACGAGCACGTTGGCGTCGGTCGCCGCCACTTTTCTCAATACTTCGAGCAGCTCCCGCATAGCGTGGGAGACACCCCAACACACCTCGCCCTCGGCGTTGAGCTCGTGGTTGAGGGTACTCTGCTTTTCGCGCAGACGGCGCACCTCGCGGCGGGAGAGGCGAAGCTCGAGGGCCGCCTGAAGGGTAGCCAGCAGCTTGGTGTTGTCCCACGGCTTGACCACGAAATCGGTCGCACCCTCCTTCAGGGCCCTGATCGCCAGGTCGATGTCGGCGTAGGCGGTGAACAACACCACGGGCATCTCGGGGTCGATCTTTTTCACCTCCGAGAGCCAGAACAACCCTTCGTTGCCGGAGTTGATGCCAGCCGAGAAGTTCATGTCCAGAAGCACCACGTCGGGCGACCGCTCGCGCAGGGTGCTGACGAGCGCCGAGGGCGACGGAAGCAGAATGACCTCCTCGAAGTGACTCTCAAGAAATATCCGCAACGCGTTCAACACGTTGCGGTTGTCGTCGACGATCAGTATCTTTCCTTTTTTCATTGCTCAACTTTCATCTCCATGATGCGATGCGTTTCCCCATCTCTTCGTGCGAGACAAACTTTCCGGCGGCGATGTCGTCGTCGGCCTCCGACACTCTCCGGTGCACCTCTTCCACTGAGTATCGGCATGGTGCGGTGCGTTCGGCCTCCTCTTTCGACTGTGTTTTGCGCACTAAAGACGAAATTTTGGCGAGCACTTTCTCGTCGTCGATCTCCATCAGATTTTGGATGATGTCGAATTTCGCAGCGTTCAATTCAACGGCATTCACAATATTGTTTTTGCAAATATAACGATTTTTTAAGAAAGATCGACAGAGTGCCGAGCGGCCGGTTCATTCGACACCCGATTCGTAGCGCCTGACTATGCGCCGGTAACGCGTGGTGAGCAGTATCGCCGCGATGCTGAGACCGAAGATGTAGCCCATCCAAAGCCCCTGCGGGCCCAATCCCAGCACGAACGCGCACAGATAGCCCACCGGCAGGTTGATAACGATATAGGATATGAACGCCACCACCGAGGTCGCCTTAACATCCTGCATCCCGCGCAGGATGCAAAGCGTGGTGCACTGTATGCCGTCGAAGAGCTGGAACGCCGCCACGATGATGAGCAAAGAGCCGGTCATGGCGATCACCCCTTCGTCGAGTGTGAATATGCGCGGCAAAAGGTTGCGGCACAGGATGAAAACCGCGGCCATAGTTCCGTTCCACACCAGGGCGATCCTCCACGACGAGCGCGCCACCCGGCGGATAGCGGCGAAATCCCTCACCCCGTATGCGTGGCTGACGCGGATCGTGGTCGCCTGTCCGATGCTCAGCACGATCAGGAACGCCATATTGCAGACGAGTATGGCTATCTGGTTGGCGGCGAGGGCTTCCGTACCGAGCCACCCCATCATTATTCCCGTGATGGCGAACGCTCCGCCCTCGAGGGTCATCTGCACAGAAATAGGGAACCCCACCGACAGCAGCGACATCACCCGCCTGCCCGACCAGTTGTGGCGGTGGTAGAATCCCAGATAACGTCTGTAAGATTGATTGAACGTGAAATAGCCGATCATCGCGAGCGGCATCAAAGACCGCGACATGAGCGTCGCAAGGCCTGCTCCCGCCGCTCCCATCTCAGGAGCGCCCAGGTTGCCGTAGATGAACACCCAGTTGAGGCCCACGTTCAGCAGGTTGCAGACTATGGTTATCACCATTTCGACGCGCGTGTTGCCCACCCCCTCCAGAAATTGCCGGAACGAGAAGAACAGCATGAGCGGGATGATGCTCCACGCCAGATATCTGTAATATGGAGTGGCGGCGGCGATCACTTCGGCGGGTTGGTTCATGTGGCCGAACAGCGGAATGATGGCCATCTGCGCGGCGCAGATAAGGACACCGACCACGGCGTAGAGCCCGACCGAGTTTTGGAGTATCTGGGCCGAGGAGCGGTGCTTGCCCTGTGCGTAGAGTTCACCCACCAACGGGGTGATGCCCACCGTGAGGCCCAGCCCGAAGATGAAAAGAAAGAAGAAGATGTTCCCGCCGAAAGCCACTCCCGCGAGGGGAACCGCCCCCAGATGGCCGACCATCGCGTTGTCGACTATCTGCACGACGAGCTGCCCCGCCTGCGTGAGGGCGATGGGCAGGGCCAGACGCAGGGTCTTGGGGTATTCGGTTCTCAGACTGTTCGTTTTCATATCGGGGCACAAAGATAGGGAAAAAGTTATGAGTATGGCACGCGGAAAATTTACGACGGCTTATAACTCATAACTCCTAACTCATTTCTTTATTTTGCATTAAATTTGTATTAAAAAAATGTAAATTCGATAATACTTGTAAATATAAATTCATATCTTTGTTCCAAACCTGTAATAAACGCCCGGATTATGGCAAAGATAAAAGGAACGGTCAGGGTCGACGCGGAGAAATGTAAGGGATGCGCCGTGTGCGTGTCGGCGTGTCCGTTCGACGTGCTCGCGCTTTCGCGCCAGGTGAACGCCAAAGGCTATCCCTGGGCCGAACAGATACATCCCGACGCGTGTACCGGTTGTGCCAACTGCGCCGTGGTGTGTCCGGACAGCTGCATAACGGTATACCGACAGAAGGTTAATGTTTAATTACGAATTACGAGTTACGAATTAAGCTACGCAAAACATAATTCCCGATTCATAGATGGAGGTAAAACTTATAAAGGGTAACGAAGCGGTCGCTTTCGGGGCTATTCGCAGTGGATGCGACGGATATTTCGGCTATCCCATCACACCCCAGAGCGAGGTTTTGGAGACGCTCATGGAGCAGCGTCCCTGGGAGACGACCGGGATGGTGGTGTTGCAGGCCGAAAGCGAGGTCGCCTCGATCAACATGGTCTACGGCGGCGCGGCGTGCGGCAAACGGGTGATGACCTCCTCGTCGAGCCCCGGAGTGAGCCTCATGGCCGAAGGCCTGAGCTATCTGGCCGGAGCCCAGCTTCCGTGCCTTGTCGTGAACGTGCAGAGGGGAGGCCCGGGTCTGGGTACCATCCAGCCCTCGCAGTCGGACTATTTTCAGGCGGTTAAGGGGGGAGGCCACGGCGACTATCACATGATCGTGCTTGCCCCGGCTTCGGTGCAGGAGATGTACGACCACGTTTTCGACGGTTTCGACCTCGCGTTCCGCTACCGCATTCCCGTGATGATGCTTTCGGACGGAATCATAGGGCAGATGATGGAGAAGGTGGTGATGACCCGCACGAGGCCGCGCTGGACTAAGGAGGAGATATCCGCCATGTCGGACGGCTGGGCAACGATCGGGCGCCACGCCGGGCGCGGACAGAACATCATAACCTCCCTCGAACTCGATCCGCAGGTGCAGGAAGACCACAACATCCGCCTGCAGGAGAAATACCGCCTGATAGAGGAGCGAGAGGTGCGATATGAGGAGACGGGGATCGAGGACGCCGAGTATGTTATCGTGGCGTTCGGCTCGTCGGCGCGCATCGCCTCCGAAGCGATGGAGATGGCGCGCAGGGAGGGTATGAAAGTGGGTCTGCTCAGACCGATTACACTGTGGCCTTTCCCGTCGGTGCGCATAGCCGAACTGGCCGCGCGCGGTGTGAGGGGTTTTCTCGTTCCCGAGCTCAACGCCGGACAGATGGTCGAGGATGTGCGCCTCGCGGTCAACGGACGCGCTCCCGTCAGGCATTTCGGCCGCATGGGCGGTATGATATTCTCGCCCGACGATATTTACAACGTTCTAAAGGAGGAGTTGCAATGAGTTTCGAAGTTCAGACAATCCCCGAAAACAGGGTTTACGGCAAGACGCCGCTGTTGACCGACAAGGTGATGCACTACTGTCCCGGTTGCAGCCACGGTACGATCCATAAACTCGTGGCCGAGGTGATCGAGGAGATGGGCTTGCAGGCGGGTACGGTCGGGGTCAGTCCCGTGGGATGCTCGGTGTTCGCCTACAACTACATCGACATCGACTGGGTACAGGCCGCCCACGGCAGGGCTTGCGCGGTGGCGACGGCGGTCAAACGCCTCGATCCCCAGCGTATGGTGTTCACCTATCAGGGCGACGGCGACCTGTCGGCCATCGGCACCGCCGAGACGATCCACGCCTGCAACCGCGGCGAGAGCATCGTCGTGATCTACGTCAACAACGCGATCTACGGCATGACCGGGGGGCAGATGGCCCCCACGACGTTGCTCGGACAGAAGACGGCCACCTCGCCCCACGGACGCGAGGCGGCGATTCACGGCTACCCGTATAAAATAGCGGAAATGGTGGCGGTGCTCGACGGGGTGTGCTACGTCACGCGCCAGAGCGTTCAGTCGCCCGCCGCCGCCCGCAAAACCAAAAAGGCGTTGCGCCAGGCGTTCGACAACGCTATGGCGGGCAAGGGGCTGTCGTTCGTCGAGGTGGTGTCGAGTTGCAACAGCGGCTGGAAACTCCCGCCCGTCGAAGCGAACCGTTGGATGGAGGAGAATATGTTCCCGTTCTACCGTCTGGGAGATATAAAAAGCGTTTAGTTAATTAGATAATTTGATGATTTGATAATTTGATAATTGTTTCTTGCGCGTAGCCCATTATCAAATTACCAAATTATCAAATCATCAAATTATCAAATAAATATAGGTGAAATGAAAGAAACGGTGATAATAGCCGGTTTCGGCGGGCAGGGAGTGCTCTCGATGGGCAAGATTCTCGCCTACGCGGGAGTCGTGCAGGGCATGGAGGTTAGCTGGATGCCCGCCTACGGGCCCGAAATGAGGGGCGGAACGGCCAACGTGACCGTAATCCTGAGCGACCGTCCCGTCTCGTCGCCCATCGCTCACGAGTTCGACACCGCCGTGATCCTCAACCAGCAGTCGATGGACAAATTCGAAGGGATGGTGCGTCCTGGCGGCGTGCTGATCTACGACACCAACGGCATCACGCGCCACCCGGTGCGAGGAGATATAACGGTGTACGCGATGGACGCCACCGAGGAGGCGGCCCGCCGCGGCATGGTGAGAATGTTCAACACGATGGTGCTGGGCGGGTATCTGGCCGTGCGTCCGGTGGTCTCGACCGAAAGCGTGGTCGAGGGCCTTCGCCACTCGCTTCCCGCCAGAGCCCAAAAGACGATCCCCGCCAACGAGGAGGCGATGCGCACCGGCGCCGCCATTATACGAAGACTCGAATAAGAGCGTCATCTTTTCCTTATCCCGAACTCACGTTTTTATGGAAAATAGGCTCCCACAGCATCTATAGTGTGAACTAACACCTGAGAATATGAGAAAAGTCAAGGTTTTTGCGGTGCTGGCACTTGTCGCTATGACGGCAGGAGCCGCCGTTGCACAGGAAACGAAACCGACCCCGTCGCGCGTCGCCGCGGCTACGGTTTTTCTGCGTGGAGCCGAAATAACCCACACCGCCTCGCTCACCCTCGAGAAAGGAGCGGGCGAGGTCTCGATCGAAGGGCTCAGTCCCGACATCGACCGTAACTCCCTGCGGATCAACATCGGCGGCGGGGTGGTGGTCTCGGCCCACGAGTTCTCGACCGATTACCTCTCGTCGACCAAAGCCCCTTCCGCACGCCTGAAAATGCTCAAAGATTCGATCGACATCTATCAGGCGCGATTGGACAAAACCGATGTCGACATCGAGATCAATTCGGGAATGCAGGGCTATCTCGACACAGGCATCGCGAAGAACGTGTCGGGCTCGGAGGCCGGTCTCGGCATCGACGAGTTGAAAAAGACGATGGATTACTACCAGGCCAAATCGGAAGAGATACTCAACGGCGCGCGCGAACTACGGAAACGCCGGGGTGAACTTACCACGGCTTTGGTTCGGGTTCGCAACCAGTACAACGAGGAGTCGGGAGCGGGCGGCAAAACCTCGGGCGTGTTGCGTCTGAGCCTTTCGGCCCCGGCGGCGGGCAACTTTCCCGTCACGATCACCTACTACACCCCGAGCGCCTCGTGGTCGCCCTACTACGACATCAACGCCGCCTCGACCGACCGTCCCATCACGATCGCGGCCCGTTCGCGCGTGCGACAGACCACGGGCCTCGACTGGGAGAACGTGCGCCTCACCCTCTCGACCGCCACACCGTCGAACGGGCGTGTCGCGCCCCTGTTCTCGACATGGTTCCTGCGCGAGAAACCGAGTGTCGACGATGTGGTTGTCGTGGGATATGGAACCCAGCGTAATTCCCGGATTACAGGTGCTCTTGCCGGAAAGGCAGCTGGTATTGCCGCTCCCGCCGCTCAAAATACGATTTCTTACGACTCAGAGGAGTTCAGTGAGGATATGGTCGAGGAAGTTACGATATACACAGAGCAAGCTATTTACGACCATGTCACCACAGCGGACAACGCCCTGAACGTCACCTACGACATCGACCTGCCGTACACGATCCCCGGAAACGGCAAGGAGCAGTCGATCGACCTTGCGACGAAAGAGACCCCCGCCGAATTCAAATACTACAGCGCTCCGAAGTTGGACGGCGCAACCTATTTGATAGCCGAAATCTCGAACTGGGAGTCGCTCGGCCTGCTCTCGGCTCCGGCCAACATCACCTACGACGGCACCTATATCGGCGAGACGCGCATCGACGCGAGCGCGACGCAGGAGAAACTGACCCTCACGCTCGGTACCGACCGGCGTGTGAGCGTCACCCGTGAGCTCGCCCGCGAATTCTCGCAGACGCGGGCCATCGGAGGTGCCACCGAGCAGACCTTCACCTACCGCATCACCGTTCGCAACGGCCGCACCGAACCGGTGACGATGGTGCTCAAGGATCAATATCCGACCTCGACCGACAAGAACATCACCGTGACCCTCGACACGAAAGCCACAACCCCGCCGACGGTCGACCGCACCGACCTCGGAGTGGTGACCTGGGAGGGCTCTTTGGCCGCGGGCGAGACGAGGGTCTACACCCTGTCGTACGCTGTGAAATATCCCCGCGATATGCGGATAGATATGTAAATGGTTAACACTCAAATCGAAAGGGTGCCGAAAGCAATTTCAGCGCCCTTTCCCCGTTATATTACAGCGGGTTACGGGTTTCTGGCGCGTTTTGTGCATGAGATGTTGATAACTTCGCGCGGAGGCCATCGAGAGTGGCAGATAGTTTGGATAATTTTGCTCCCAAGTCGCCCTAAATTTTAGGGGGAGCAAGGGTGGCAAAACAAGATTAAAGAAGCAACAAATGGAAACCTACATCATCAAACGGGACGGCAAGCGAGAGCCGTTCTCGGTGGACAAAATCAAGAACGCTATCGCAAAGGCTTTTCTGTCGGTCGGCAGTTTTGCCACCCAGGACGTGCTCACCAATATCCTCGCCCGGGTGTCGATCACAGGCGAGATGACCGTCGAGGAGATACAGAACCAGGTCGAGGTAGCGCTCATGGCCGAGAGGTACTACACCGTGGCCAAGGCCTACATCCTCTATCGCCAGCGCCACGCCGAAGACCGCGAGGTGACCGAGAAACTCAAATTCCTGATGGAATATTGCGACGCGGTGAATGCGGCTTCCGGCAGTCAGGTCGATGCCAACGCCAACGTCGAGAACAAAAATCTGGCGACGCTGATGGGCGAGCTCCCCAAGAAAAATTTCATCCGCCTCAACCGCCGAATGCTCACCGACCGCCTCAAGGAGATGTACGGTAAGGAACTTAGCGACAAATACATCGACCTGCTGAACAACCACTTCATCTATAAGAACGACGAAACGTCGCTGGCCAACTACTGCGCCTCCATTACGATGTACCCGTGGCTCATCGGCGGTACCATCTCGATAGGCGGCAACTCCAAGGCCCCGACCAACCTCAAGTCGTTCGCCGGAGGGTTCGTCAACATGGTGTTCATCGTCTCTTCGATGCTGAGCGGCGCCTGTGCGACCCCCGAGTTCCTGATGTACATGAACTACTTCATCGGCAAGGAGTTCGGTACCGATTACTGGAAAGACCCCGACCGTCAGGTCGACCTGTCGAAAAAGCAGCGTTCGCTCGACAAGGTGATCACCGACTACTTCGAGCAGATAGTCTACTCGATCAACCAGCCCACCGGCGCGCGCAACTTCCAGGCCGTGTTCTGGAACAT
>QMCE01000068.1_pt1 | contig 40417 bp, 27 predicted proteins | sample 1821851 | NCBI WGS metagenome assembly QMCE01 (sample SAMN09453174, study PRJNA476694) | Termite gut metagenome, whole genome shotgun sequencing project. | isolation source: worker | host: Odontotermes sp. | place: South Africa:Pretoria | collected 2016-01-28 | reverse complement strand
AATGTAATTTGGTTCAGCATAATACACAAGAGGGTTTTTCCTCAGGGCGTCTATGGCTTCCAGAACACTCTCCTTCGTCTTTTGGGCTAATTCAATGAGGAAGAGTTTGTCGTAATTTTTTGAGGTGGCACGAAAGATATTACTAGCTTTGGCTATATCCAATTCAGAAAATAACTCAATAAGGGATGCCCGATAGGGTTCATGGAAACTAATTATGACTTCCCCAAGCATAAAATCATCCTCCAAAGAAGGTATTGGTACAGGCCATGACGGTCTTGGCGTTGGCTCAGGCGTCGTTGGTATTTGTGTCAATTCAGGCGTTGGCTCTGATATTACGGGACTCACACTAGGAGCCGGGTCGTGGGACATAGCGGGAATAGGCGTTGAGTCTGGAGTAGGAGCATCCGTCTGTATGGGTGAAGGCGTCTTTTTTGTCTTTGACACAATAATGTTGCATACCGCCCTTCTCCTTCCCTTGTATGCCGTTATTTTGGCTTTCCCCGCTCTTTTTGCAGTAACGACGCCTCTTTTCACGGTTGCCACTTTTTTGTTGTTGGACTTCCATTTTACGGTTATCCTTGCCTTGACTTTAAGCGTCGCCTTCTTTCCCTCGCTCAAAGTGATTGATTTCTTGTTTAATTTTAACGGCTTAGTGACCTTTGCGTTTGATGTCATTCTAAAAGTAAGAAGCAAGGATAGTACGGCTACAACACACATCCCTATAGCTTTTCTGTTCATAATACAAGACCTCCTTTGCTTACACTCAACATCCTCCCACATATTACAAATGTTCTCCAAAATAGTATAGCAAAAAACTCATCAATTCGTCAATGCGCATTAAACGGCCAACCACGAAAATTGTCAACAAGTTCTCCGGAATCAACACCCAAAATGACAAATTCGGCAAAAGCGATAAGCTATAATGAGTGGGTCGGCGAGACAGGGGTTCGCTTACATAAATACACATGGGGGAGCGTGGGATGAAGGATGAAGGTAATCGTCTATTTGGACGTCTTCTTCTTATTGAATTTGGGCATGAATTGGCTTGTTTTAGCCATACATGGCAAAATTCTAAGAAGGAAGGCCGGGTGGGTTCGCATGACGCTCGGTTCCGTCTTGGGTGCGCTGGGGGCGTGTGCGTTATTGGTCATTCCCATACATAACGACGTGGCGGCCTTTCTCGTTCAGTACGCGGTCATTGGCTATGCGATGGTTCGGGTGACGTACCGCAACCTACCCATTAGAAGTATAAGCAGATACATATTGGCACTTTACGTCGTCACCGTGTTCACGGGTGGGGCGGTTCAATTCATAGGCGAGGCCCTTGGCGTCCAGAGGAGCGGAGTCTTGCTGGTGGTGGCTTGCGGGTTCTTTTTATACGTGGCCGTGCGTGTCGCCATGTGGGGGTGGGGCGGCGCGGTTAAAAAAGAGGCGGCCATATACGAGGTAAACATCCAGTTTCACGATCGAACGGTAACGGGTTACGGGTATTACGACACGGGCAACCTTTTGAAGGAACCCATATCCGGAAGCCCCGTAATCATAGCCGAGTACGAGTCCGTCAAAGAACTTTTTTCAGAGGACGCCAGGAAAGAAATCGCCGTATTTCCGGAGTATGGGGAGGATGGGGCGTACGCCTTGCCATTGCGATTCATACCGTACCATTCCCTTGGCGTGAGCGAGGGGGTCCTGCCGGGAATCGAGGTGGACGGCGTCGGCGTGGGGGAAGGGAAGGGGCGCAGGTGGTACGAAGGCGTCTACTTGGCCGTCTACAAGGGCAGTTTGTCCGTGGATAAGTCCTACCAGTTCATCTTGCACCAAGAATGTAGCGCATAGACTCAGAAGAATCTGTCCGTTAACGCATATCACACATAATACTAGGAGGAAGAAACCATGCTGTTCAAAATCGCCATGTCCAATCGTTTTCAATTCCGGATGATTCCGGAGCTCCGAAGCCTCATCCTACACAGGGGCGGGGACATCCACTACATAGGGGGGGCCGAAATATTGCCGGCGCCGTTGGAAGCGGAAGAGGAGAGCTACTATATTGAGATGCTTGCCTCGGAGGAGGAATCCTCGAGGGCAAGGTCCACCCTGGTGGAGCACAACCTGAGGTTGGTCGTCTACATAGCGAAGAAGTTCGACAATACCGGGATAGGGGTGGAGGATTTAATATCTATAGGGACGATTGGGTTGATTAAGGCAATCAACACGTTTAACCCCGATAAGAACATTAAGTTGGCCACGTATGCGTCGCGGTGTATAGAGAATGAGATACTCATGTACCTGAGGCGCAACAACAAGACCAAGTTGGAGGTATCCATAGACGAACCGCTTAACGTGGATTGGGATGGCAACGAGTTGCTCCTTTCCGACATACTGGGAACGGAGGAGGACGTAATCTACAAGAGCATCGAGGACGAGGTGGACCGTAAAATGTTGGGCAAGGCCCTCTCCAAGCTAAGCGAGAGGGAGCGCGTCATCGTGCAGCTGCGGTTTGGCCTGAACACGGAGGACGGCAACGAGAGGACACAAAAGGAGGTGGCGGACATACTGGGCATTTCCCAATCCTACATATCCAGATTGGAGAAGAAGATCATCAAGCGTTTGAAGAAGGAAATGCTGCGTCTGGAAGGCGTGTGAGCAGGCATATCCGTCAGTCGTCGCCGCGATACGCGAGGTAGTCGAAGTCCGCATGGTTGGAGGAGGCTTCGCCATTCGACGAGGCGTACAGCCCCAGACAAGTACCGACGAACCCACCGGCGACGTCCGTACTCAAAATGCGGGCGTCAACGGAGTCGGCCAGTGTTTCATAGCTGCCTCGCGACTCCAAACGGTAGGAGAATGTCAAGTCTTGCACGCGTTGCGTAATTTTCAAATAAAGTTGGTTGGGGACGGCGTCGATTCGCCGTCCCTTTACCTCGTCCACCTCTCCGCCCTTCACCCTAACGACGGCGAGGTAGGGGTGGCCGTCCCGATTCGTCAAGATAAATTGGTAGTGGTACTCGTTGCTCTGGAGCAGAACCAGCCCCGCGCACTCGCAGTCCGCTTGGGGGTTGAAGGAAAGGGCGGTCTCGACGGAATAGCTTTTGGTGGTTTGGCGGCGGCAGACGAAGCTGGGGCTTGCCTCCTCCGTCACCCTTTCGGGTGCGAGGCGAAGCCGCAAATGGCCGGGGTTCTCCGTCAAACTATAATTCTGTAGGTTTGGATTCCTCAAATACAGGAAGGAGGGGGGTAACGCATCCCCGTCAAAATCTTCCGTGACGTCTTTCGAGCCGTTGCAGGGCGTGGCGACGGGGGGTGACGGCAGATTGGGTGCGGGAAGGGATTCCTCCACCAAGCCGACGCCCGGGTTGACCACCGGCCATCCATCCTCCCACGTGAAAGGCACCAAGAAGGTCTCCCTTCCCATGTTGCAGTAATAACCGCCGTAAGGGCGGGAGGCGAGGATTACCATCCACCATTCCCCGTTGGCCGTCACAACGACGTCCGGATGCCCCACGTTGATGATGGGGTAACCGCGCCCCAGATGCCTGTGCGTAAGGATGGGGTTGCAGGGGTAACCGACGAACGGTTCCGAAAGGCTCTTGCTGCGGGCCACCGTAACGGCGTGTTCGTAGCCCGTCCCACCCTCCGCAATCATCAGGTAGTACCATCCGTCCTTCTTAAATATGTGCGGTCCCTCCGGCCATACCGCGTTGCGCAAAGCACCGTGCCACGCCGCGCGGGATTCCCCCACCAGGGTCATGTCGCCAAGGTCCAGTTCCTGTATGTACACCTCGTTGTCTCCATAATACCGGGCGCCTTCCCGCCTTGGCTTCGTCCCGCAGTAGTAACATTTGCCGTCGTCGTCAAAGAAGAGGGAGGGGTCGATGCCCTCCGCGTGTAGCGGGACGGGGTTCGACCAAGGACCCTCCGGCTTTTTGGCCGTGACGATGAAGTTGCCGTTGGCGTCGGACACGTTCGTCGTGACGAGGTAGAAGGTGCCGTCGCAGTAACGGATGGTGGGGGCGAAAATCCCCCGGGAATGCCCACAACCGGACAGGGGGACCTGTTCCTCGCGGTCCAGTACGTTGCCTACCTGTTCCCAATGGACCAAATCCTTGCTATGGTATATGGGGATGGCCGGGAAGTAGGCAAACGTCGAATTGACAAGGTAATAATCATCCCCAACCCTGCATAGGGAGGGGTCGGGATGGAATCCGGACAAAATGGGGTTTTGGAATTGTTTTTTCATGTAAACGCTCACTTTCAAAGGGATAAAATTGCAATTGCCTATTGACATCGTTACGAGGGTTTGTTACAATGTGACTAATGCGGTAGTCAATTGCGGTTGCATGGTCAATGACCTGTTACGTTCCATTGTAATGAATTCTGTGGTGAATGTCAAGCTGACAAGAAAAGAGGGGGGTTGTATTGGAATATTAACAAAAAAATTAATTTACACGAATTAAACTATAGACATATCATAAAAAAGATGGTATACTTGTTATCAAATTGTATACAAAATACACAAAACTGACGAAATGGGTTTTAGGATGGCATTTTGCGAATGCGTGGCTTGCCGAGGAATGCCCGTTTTTAGGGTGGCGTTAGATAAAGGAAAGGAGATTGGACGGTTATGTCAAAATGGAAGGGCAAGAGGTTGATAATCCCGATTGTCGTCGTTGTTGCGGTGATTGGCATTGCACTCATATTCGTGATGCGGAGCGATGCGGACGAGAATTTGGGAACCCGGTACGTAGATAAATACGAGGGGGAGGATTTATCCTTTTCCGAAGGGGACATGGGTAGGGAGGACTCCTATACCAAGTACCTTGCGCGTTTTGGGGAAGAGGCGTTGGAGGCGTTGCCGGAGGAAGTGGTTGACGTGGACGTTTTTGACTATTTGCCCAGCAGTCAGAAGGTCGAGGAGGTCACCGGGGTTGGTGGCGAGGCCAAAGTGGTTCGTTCCGATGAAGAGGGTTATTTGGAATACGAGGTCGACGTTCGCGAAGCGGGATTCTACAATATGGAGATTGAGTATTTTCCGGTGGAATCCAGAGGGGTCGGCATTGAGCGAAGCGTGTACATAAATGGCGAGATACCGTTTTTTGGTGCGGACGCCATCACCTTCCCGAGGGTGTGGACGGATGCGGGGGAGGTTACGAGGGACAACAGGGGCAACGACGTGCGCCCCACCCAAGTGGAGAGTCCCGTCTGGCAGTCGTCTTTTTTCAAGGATTACATGGGCTACGAGGTGGAGCCCTACAAATTCTACCTCAACCAAGGAAAGAATAAGATACGTCTGTTTGCGGTCAACGAGCCTTTGGTATTAAGGAAGTTCACCATCTTCAACAAGGCGAAGGACCTTCCCTATGCGGAGTATGCCGCTTCCATCGATACTTCCGCTTACCAGAACAAAGATACCAATTTCATTAAGGAGATACAGGCGGAGACGTCGATACGACGTTCTTCCCCGTCCCTTTACGCCATTCCCGACCGTTCCTCGCCGAATACGGTTCCCTATGACGCGTCCAAGATTCGACTCAACATGGTGGGCGGAGCCAACTGGAAGGTGGTTGGCGATTGGATGGAGTGGGATTTTGAGGTGCCTGACGACGGCATGTACGTGTTTGGCGTGAAGGCGAGACAGAGTTACAACAGAGGCTTTGTGTCCAGTCGTTCCATATCCATCGACGGGGAGATACCGTTCAAGGAAGCGTCCCAGATGGGTTTCAACTACAATACAAAATGGAGACGGTACATGTTGGAGGACGAGAATGGGCAACCGTACCAAATCCCATTGAAGCAAGGGACGCACACGATTCGTATGGAGATTACGTTGGGCGACATGATTGGCAACGTGGTGACGAGGCTGAACGAAAGCGTGAACAGGTTGAACGACATTTACCGTAAGATTCTGTCGGTTACGGGTCCGGAACCAGACCAATACCGCGACTACGGTTTGGAGGCCATGTTCCCGGACGTGATTGAGAATATGAGTTTGGAATCCAAGCGCCTGTACCAGATAGTGGACGACTTGGTCGGTTATTCCGGAGAGCAGAGCACGGAGGCGTCGACGGTGCTGACTCTGGCGGTTCAGATGGAGAGGTTCCACGCAAGCCCGGGCAGGATTACCAAATCCTTCAAGAATTTCAAGGAGAACATCAGTGCGTTGGGAACGTCCATCCAGTCGTTGTGCGAGAGTTCGTTGGACGTGGACAGCGTCGTGGTGGGCGCTCCGAATGCGTCGATTCCCAAGGTGAAGGACAGCTTCATTGATACGACGCTGCACAGTGCGAGGACGTTTTTGGCCTCCTTCTTCGAGGATTACGACTCGATAGGCAGCATTTCCGAGGACGACGACAACACGATTGAAGTATGGCTTCAAGCCGGCCGCGACCAGAGTGCGGCGCTGAAGACGATGATTGACGAGATATTCACGCCGCAGACGGGCATCAACGTCAACGTGAAGCTGGTGGAAGGGACGGCGACCAACGCAACCAACACCAACGCGTTGCTCAACTCCGTATTGGCGGGTACCGGGCCGGACGTCGCCCTGACCGCCCCACAGACGGAACCCGTCAACTACGCCCTTCGGAATGCGGCAATCGACATATCGGGAATGGAGGGGATAGACGAGGTCCTTAGCGAATATTACCCCAGTTCCTATGAGTCTTATTGGTTTAACGGGGGGCTGTACGCCTTGCCGGAGACCCAGAATTACAACATTATGTTCTATCGGACGGACATTTTGGAGGAATGGGGCGTCGAGCCGCCGGACACGTGGCAAGAGCTCATTGAGATACTCCCCATCGTCCTTAACAACAATCTGCAAGTGGGCATTCCTTCCGTGGAGCGTAAGATAGGCAACACGGTCAACCCGGACTTGGCCAATTACTACGCCCAGCTGTACCAACGCGGGGGCAGACTGTACAGTGACGACGGTAAGACGGTGGAGATTGATTCGGAGCAGGCCGTCGAGGCGTTCGAATTCTACACGAAGTTCTTTACCAGTTACAAACTGCCCAAACAGTATGACATCGTCAACCGTTTCCGTTCGGGCGAGATGCCGATTGCGATAGCCGATTACAGCAACTTCAACACGTTGGCGGTATTCGCCCCCGAGATTCGCGGCCTTTGGGACTTTGCCTTGATACCGGGCGTCGAGCAGCCCGACGGCACCATCAACAGGGCCACGCAGTCATGGGGGACGTGTGCCATGATGCTCAGGACGGTCGATAACCAGGAGAACGCGTGGACGTTCATGAAGTGGTGGGCCAGTGCGGAGGCCAACGTGCGTTTTGGACGCGAGTTGGAGACCATCATGGGTGCGGCCGCCAGATATGCAACGGCCAACCACGTGGCGTTCGACCAATTGGCTTGGAGCAATCGGGAAGCCACCGTCTTGAAGGAGCAGTGGAAGTATGCGTTTGGCCTTCCGGAAGTGGCCGGCGGGTACTATACGGCCAGGCACATCACGAACGCCATCCGTAAGGTTATGAACCAGAACGAGGATCCGCGAGAGACGTTGCTTGATTACGTCTTCACCATCAACGACGAGATTGCCAAGAAGAGAGATGAGTTCGGCATGGATTAGCACGGTGCTATAACGTCATAATTACCGCGAACGCTTCGCGGACCTGAATGGGCCCGCGAAGTGTGCCGTGTAAAGTTACAAGTGATTGTGGGGTTGCATATAGATAATGAATTCCAAAAAAGGAGAGGAGAAAGTTAGATGAGTTCATTTTTGCAGAAGTATTTTGCCGTGAAGAAGCGAAATACAAGAGTGGCGTTGTACAAGATGAAGCGTTCCAGAACCTACTACTTGTTTTTACTTCCTTACGCAATTTTGTTTACCGCCTTCACCGTGCTGCCGGTTGGAATGTCGATATTTTTTAGTTTTACATACTATAATATCCTAGAACCCGCACAGTTCAACGGCGTACAGAATTACGTGAGTCTGCTTCTGGCGGACGACGTATTCTTGATATCGGTGAAGAACACGTTTATGATGGCGGCCATAACGGGCCCGTTGGGTTACTTGTCCGCGTTCCTGTTTGCCTGGTTCATCAACGAGTTGCCAAGGTATTTGAGGGCGTTCATGGTCCTCGTGTTCTATGCGCCGACCATTTCGGGGCAGGCGTACATGATATGGTCCTTCCTGTTCAGCGGGGACTCTTATGGGCAGATTAACGCCACGCTCTTGAACATGGGCATCATCAACGAACCCAAGTTGTGGTTGACCGACGTAAAGTTAATCCTTCCCGTCCTGCTCATCATTATCTGGTGGATGAGCCTTGGTAATGGATTCCTATCCTTCGTCGCCGGATTGCAGGGAATTGATTCGGCGCAGTTTGAGGCGGGTTACGTGGACGGCATCAAGAACCGTTGGCAGGAATTGTGGTTCATCACCCTTCCCAATATGAAACCGATGCTTTTGTTCGGCGCGGTCATGGCCATCACGCAGTCGTTCGGCGTGGCGGACGTCAGCATGAACCTTGCGGGCTTTCCGAGTACCGACTATGCCGGGAGTACGGTGGTAACGCACTTGATTGACTACGGTTTGGTTCGGTTTGAGATGGGTTACGCCTCCGCCATTGCAACGGTATTGTTTTTTGCCATGATACTGTGTAACAAGGCGGTACACGCGATGCTAAGAAAAGTAGGAACATAAGGGGAGAGGCAGGGTTATGAAAAAGATTAGGTTTAAAATCAAGAAAAGAAAGCCAAACAGGTCGTTTGGTGGTGACGTCTTCATCTATATCATACTGATATTATTTGGTTTGTTTTTTGCCTTGCCGTTGGTGTACGCCATAAGCAACGCCTTTAAGCCGCTGGATGAGATATTTCGGTTCCCGCCGAGGTTCTTCGTGAGGAACCCTACGCTCAACAACTTTAGGGACTTGTTCATCATCATGTCAAGTGCTTGGGTGCCGTTTTCCCGATACATATTCAACTCCCTGTTCGTTACCTTTGCAGGGACCGCCGGCCATTTGGTCGTAGCCTCCATGGGGGCGTACGTGTTGGCCAAATACGACTTTCCGGGTAGCAAGTTCTTCTTCAACCTGGTCGTCACCGCACTTATGTTTTCCGTATACGTAACGCAGATTCCGACGTACTTGATATTGACCAGGTTGGGGTGGGTGGACACGTATTGGTCGGTCATTATTCCCGCGTTCGCCATGCCAATCGGCCTGTTCTTGATGAAGCAGTTTATGGAGACCGTACCGGACTCCTTAATAGACGCCGCCAAGGTGGACGGGGCGAAGGAGGGGAGGATTTTCCTCCGAATCGTCATGCCGATGGTCAAGCCCGCTTGGCTGACCGTCATCGTGTTTTCCGTCCAGACTTTATGGAACAATAGGACGTCGGCCTTCATCTATTCGGAGAGCCTGAAGCCGTTGCAGTCCGCACTGCAACAGATATATACCGCCGGAGTGGCGAGGCAGGGTGCGGGTTCGGCAGTAACGCTTTTCTTGATGGCGGTACCGATTGCGGTATTCTTGTCCGCTGAGAGCAACGTGTTGGAAACCATGGCAAGTTCGGGTATTAAGGACTAATGGAGAATAAGGGAGGGAATGTGGAATGAAAAGAATGAAAAGGATTAGGTCCGTTGTATGCATGTTGTTGGCCGCCTTTCTCTGTGTCCCGACGGGGGCGTTTGCCGAGACGATTACGACTCCTTATACTTATTCATGGGATTATTTTGGGTGGCCGAAAGAGTCCCCCGACGCTTATAAGGTGTCAAAAGTGTTGATTGGGGAGGAGCTGGGGATTGGCAACTTCGTCGCTCCCCAAGGTTTGTTCGTTAAGGATAACGACGTGTTCGTCTGTGACACGGGCAACAGTCGAATCGTACACCTTTCGTATGACGAGACCAAGAACCAGTTCAGCTTGGTCAAGGAGTTCAAGTCCGTCAAGAATGAAAGTGGGGGGGAAGACCCGCTGAATGGGCCGAAGGACATTTTCGTCACGGAAGACGACGAATACTATATATGCGATACCTCGAACCAACGGGTACTGCACACGGATTCCGACCTGAACACGAAGAACGTGATAACCAAGCCCGTTGACGACTCGTTCCAAGCGGATGCGGAGTTTTTGCCCAGCAAACTCGTAGTGGACAGCGCGGGGCGCATGTACGTCCAAGCGACCAACGTGAACAAGGGTTTTATGGAATATGACAATACGGGTAATTTTACGGGTTACATCGGCGCCAGCGAAGTACGCTTCAATCCGATAGACTATATCTGGAAGCGCATTTCCACGGCGGCGCAGAGGAAGGCTTTGGCGAGCTTCGTCCCTACGGAATACTGTAGCATCGCCCTGGACTCGGAAGGGTTCATCTATGCTACGATTGACAAGTTTGACGATTCCAAGGCGAGGGCCAAGCCAATCCGTAAGCTGAACGCCACGGGTAAGGACATTCTGATTCGCAACGGCATCGGGGATTCGGGTTATGACTCCAATACGCCGGCGGGAGACATGTATGGCGAGGGAGCGGGCATCAGAGGATATTCCGCGTTGATTGACGTTACCGTTATGGAGAACGACACGTATTACGCCTTGGACAAGAGGAGGGGCAGGGTATTTGGATATGACTTCCAAGGTAACATCCTGTATGGTTTTGGAGGATACGGGTATAAGGAAGGGTATTTTAGGAGTCCCACCGCATTGGATAAAATGGGAACCTCCCTATTGATACTGGATGACGCCATGTGTTCCATTACGCTTATGAGTCTGACGGAATACGGGACGTTGATTAACAACGCCTTGTCTGAGTATAAATTGTCCCATTACGACAAGTCTTCCGAGTATTGGCAGGAGGTTTTGAAGAGGAACGGCAATTACGACTTGGCCTATATAGGGATTGGACGTTCGTTGCTTCGTGAGAAGAAGTACCAGGAGGCAATGAAGTACTTCAAGGCGAAGATGGATTATAAAAATTATTCCAAGGCGTTCAAGCTCTACCGCAAGCAATGGGTGGAGGACAATATTGAGTATATATTTGGAGTCATCGCCGTACTCGTCGTCTTTACTTACGTGAGGGGGGGGATTAGGAGGATGCGAAAGGAGGTACGGGAAGCATGAAGGTTTTAACTGAAGCGAGAAAAAGTAGACTCATTCGCTTTCGTGACTCGTTACGGTATTCCACCCATTGCATCTTTAGTCCGTTTGATGGGTTTTGGGATTTGAGCCATGAGAAACGCGGTACGGCGAGCGTTGCCACTTTCTTTATCTTTATGACCGCGGTAATTAGTATTTGGAAGTTGCGTTTCACCAGTTTTGTCTTTCCAGAGGGTCGCTCGCTGTGGGAGGAAGTGAACATGCCGATGGCGGTGGCAAGCATACTGGTACCCTTGTTGATATGGTGTGTGTCCAACTGGTGTTTGACGACGTTGTTCGATGGGAAGGGCAAGTTGAAGGACATATATATGGCTACGGGTTATGCGCTTACCCCCTACGTCATTATACAGATACCCCTCATCTTCATCAGTAACCTGTTGACTTATGAAGAGGCGGCTTTCCACAAATATTTCGGGGTGTTTTCCATTATTTGGTGTGGATTTCTTTTCTTGGCTTCCGTCATGCAGGTTCATGACTTTACGTTTGGAAAGGCAGTCTTGTCCATTGCGTTCATGATATTGGGGATGTTGGTCATCTTATTCTTGATGGTCATGTTCTTCAGTCTGATCAGTGACAGCATCGCCTATTTTGTGTCCATATACAAAGAAATTTCGTTCCGATTCTATTAATGGCGAGCCAACATTATTGAAACGGGTAAGCTAGGGAGGATGAGAAGAGAATGGTTAAAAAGAAGATGAGTGTCAAGTTGTTGTCAAAGGTTTTCTTAATATTGACGACATGCCTTCTGTTCGTTGGTTGCTCCGATGGTGGGGATTCGACGTTCAGCATGGAAACCTATCGATACGAGGGGGCGGAAGGTGCGGAGCCCGTGTCGGTCAAGAAGGGTGATTTGGAATTGACGATGGATCCGGATACGACGTGGATAGAGGTCAAGGACGCGCGTACCGGGACGGTTTGGCGTTCCAACCCGTCTGGTTTGGAGAACGACGCGATTGCCACCGGCGACGCCGTCAACCTGTTGCATTCCACGATGACGGTAAAGTATACGACGGTCAACGACGTGTCCAACACCTTTAACAATTACCAGTACAGCATACAAGGGAAACAATACACCTTTGCCCCGTTTGAAGAGGACGGGCAAGTGGGTATTGAGGTAAACTATACCTTGGGGGAAGTGGAGAGGGCTTACCTCCTGCCTCTTGCCGTCCCGGAATCCAGAATGAACGAGATTGCCAAGGACGTGGACGACAAAGGGATGAAGGACATCGCCAACTATTACCGCAAGGTGTCGCTTGACAACTTAAGGGCGGGCGAGGACGCGTCCACGTTCAAGGAACAGTACCCGGCCATTGAGAGTGAGGCCATGTACATTTTGCGCGAAGGCTTGAAGGACCATCTGAAGAAGCAGTTGGAGGAGATGTTTGTAGGCGTTGGTTATACGCAGGAGGACTACAATGCGGACCTTGCGAACATTAACGTGGATATGGGGACGGATAAGCCCGGGTTCAATGTAACGGTGCGCTATTGCCTGGATGACGAGGGCTTCTTCGTAGAGGTTCCCATGGAGAAGATTGTGTTTAATGACACGTATCCCATTATTGAGTTGTCCGTCCTTCCTTATTTTGGGGCGGGTGGTTTGGAGGACGAAGGGTTCCTGTTCGTTCCCGACGGCAACGGGGGCGTCATCAACTTTAACAACAAGAAGAGGAACCAGGCGACGTTTACCAACAACGTCTACGGTTGGGATTACGGGGTATATCGAGACGCCCTGATAGAGGATACGACGTCCAGCTATCCCGTGTTCGGCATATCGAACAACGGCAAATCCTTCTTGTGCGTCTCTGAGAAGGGGAGTTCCTACGCCTATGTGGAGGCGGACATCAGCGAGAAGCTGACCAGTTACAACTACAGTAAATTCACGTATTTCATGTTACATGGGGAGAAGATGGACATTACGGCCAAATCGGACACCACGGTTCAACTGTTCGAGCAGGAGTTGCCCAAGGAGACATTGAGGCAGCGATACCTCTTCTTGGAGTCGGACGACTACATGGGTATGGCGGGTGCGTTTAGGGATTATTTGATGAGGCACAACGAGCTGTTGGCGGACAAAGTCTCCAATGCGGAAGTGCCGTCGGTCGTGGAATACATCGGGGCCGTGGACAACACGGAACATATGCTCGGATATCCCGTGACGAGGCCACAGCCGTTAACGAAGTTCGCAGATGCGAAGCGGATGACGGAGGAATTGGTCGCCGGGGGTCTTGAGAATTTCGCCATTAAGTATAGCGGTTGGGCGAACAAGGGACTCAAACATTCCAATATGAAGAAGGTGAAGCCCGTATCCCGCCTGGGTTCGGAGAAGGAATTAAAGGATTTGGTGGGTTATACGAAGAGCCAGGGGGTTGAGCTGTATCTTGACGGAGAGTTTTCCTTCGTGTACAAGGACGGGTTGTTCGACGGTTTCGTACAGAATCGGGACGTTGGCAAACGCGTGAGTAGGAAGCTGTCCAAATTATACCCCTTCTGGTACGTGTGGTACGGACCTTTCGAAGATAAGAAGGAGTTGCATTATTTTGTGAAACCGAGCTACATGTTGGATTCCGTTGACGCCTACGCGAAGAAGGTGGGGGGATACGGGGTGGACAACATATCCTTCTCCGACGTCGGATACATCTTGGGGGCGGATTACAATCCCAAGAGCCTGGTGACGAGGGAAGCGGTAATGAACGGCCAAGTGGACAAATTGGCGGAGTTGAAGTCGGCGAATAAAAAGGTTATGATTAGTTCCGACAACCTCTACGCCATGCCATATGCGGATTTTGCATTGGGAATGAGGCTTAACTACAGCAGCAAGAACATTGTGGACGAGACGGTTCCCTTCTATTCCACCGTTTTCCATGGGTTGGTTCCCTTTGCGGGGGCTCCGCTCAACACGTCGTCGGATCCCGAGCGCGAATTGTTGAAGGCGATTGAGAATGGGGCGGGCATGTACTATATATTCATGAACGAGCCATCCATCGTATTGCAGCGCGAGAGGTTTACCGAATACTATGCGTCGGATTTCAGTATGTGGAAGGACACGGTCCATGAAAACCATCAAACGTTTAAAGAAGCCCTTGACGGTACGTACGACCAGTTCATTACGGACCACCAAAAGGTGGCGGATGGCGTCTACTTGACCGAATACGAGAATGGCCGCAAGGTCATAGTGAACTACAATACGTTTGATTATACGTACGGCGGCAAGACGATTGCATCAATGGGATTTATTGTGGAAGGGGGTGGGAGCAATGAGTGATGGCAACAACGTTCAAGGCAACGAGGAAAAGGACGTATTAAAGACGATAGAATCCATTAAGGCGTCGGGTTCGTTGACGGACATTGATTTGGACGGTGCCAAGAAGGGTGAGGACGTCAAGTCAGAAGCAAAACCCCAATCCGCAAAGGCGTCGGAGGCAGGTGCGTCTTCCCCGTCCGTCCCCAAGAAGGGCGGGAAGGAGAAGAAGCCGAAAAAGAGAAAAATGACGTTGATGACCAAGAATGCGATTGCGGGTTATTTGTTCATCCTGCCGTTCATCATTGGCTTCGTCGTGTTCATGGTTTATCCCTTGATCGAGTCCTTGCGTATGAGTTTTTCGGACGTGAATATTGGAGATTCCATTGGTGGGTTCTCCATGAAGTGGATAGGGTTGGAGAATTACAACAAGGCGTTAAGGGTGGACCCGATATTTGTACGCGCCCTTACGGAAGAGGTGCGGGGCATGCTGTTGGACTTGCCGGCCACGTTGATATTTAGCTTCTTTATCGCTTTGTTGCTGAACCAGTCGTTCAAGGCCAGGGGGTTTGTGCGAGCCATATTCTTCCTGCCAGTCATCCTTTCCTCCGGCGTCATCGTGGGGTTGGAATTGAACAACGCATTGGTACAGGGAGTCAAGGACGCCATGCAGGAGAACGCCAATACGACGAGTATAACGGCCGTGCTGGAGAGGATTTTTGAGGGTGCGGGGGTTGGTGGCGGTATGTTCAACTACATATTTGGGCTGATTGACCACGTGTACGACATTGCGATTGCTTCCGGCATACAAATCATCATATTCTTGTCCGCCCTTCAGACGATTTCGGTCAGTATGTACGAGGCCGCCAAGATAGAGGGTTGTACGGCTTGGGAGAGTTTTTGGAAGATAACGTTACCGATGGTGAGTTCAATGATTCTAGTCAACATCATATATACGATCGTGGACTTTTTCGTACGGTCCGACAATGCGGTTATGACGAAGATATCCGACACCATGATTGACATGATTGATTATGGGTTCAGTTCGTCCATGGCTTGGATTTATTTTGTGGTGTGCATGTTGATTATAGGAATATTGACGGCAATTATATCAAGGTTGGTGTATTATTATGAGTAGAGAGAAGACGGGCGCAAGGCGCCAGAGGTTTCACGAGTTTGTTGAGAGGAACAGGAAGTCGAACGGGTATTTACTGAGAAAGACGGTGTTCAACGTCGGGTATAAGATTGTACGCATGATCCTATTGTTCGGATTGTGTTTCCTAATCCTGCAACCGTTGTTCAACAAGATATCCATCAGTTTTATGATGGAGAAGGACTTGTATGATTCTACGATTGTATCCGTGCCGCGTAATTTTACGAGGGCCAATTATGCGTTGGCCTCGCAGTTGATGGACTATTGGAACGTGTTGAGGAATACGGCGATTATCGCCCTGATCGTCAGCGTCATTCAAGTTGCGGCGTGTACGTTGGTGGGCTATGGGTTTGCCAGATACAAGTTCCCCTTTAAGAATTTCTGGTTCCTCTGTGTGATTTTGGTCATCATCGTGCCTCCACAGACGGTTATGTCCTCCCTGTACTTGAATTTCGGCAACTTTGACATTCTGGGGATATTTAAGGCCCTTACGGGCAAGAGGTTGAACCTCCTTAACAGTATATCCCCCTACCTTTTGCTGTGTTTTGGTTGTATGGGACTTAAGAGCGGGCTTTACATCTTCCTCATCAGGCAGTTTTTCCGCGGGGTTCCCAAGGAATTGGAGGAGGCGGCGTATGTGGATGGGTGCGGCAAGTTTGCAACCTTTACGCGCATTATGCTCCCCGACGCCAAACCCATTTTGACATCGTGTTTCTTGTTCGCATACGTGTGGCAGTGGACGGATTCCTTTTACTCCAACATGTTCTTACGGAAGTACGCACTCTTGCCCAAGGCATTGACCACGTTGGGTGGGGGCCAGTTGGACAGGTACTTGCAGACGCAACAGGTTGGCAGTAAGGCGACGATAGCGTATACGCAGGCTATGACGGCCACGGGGACGTTGATGGCGATTATCCCGTTGCTCATCATATACATTGTGGCGCAGAAGGGCTTTGTGGAAAGTTTGAGCCAAACGGGCATAAAAATGTAAACGCCTATTGACATTGTCAGAGAGATTTGTTACAATGTGACTAATGAAATAGTCACAGGAGGTATGGTTATATTTGGCGCGGCCAGAATAACATATATTAAAAACAGAAAAGGAGGATGAGAGATGAAGAAGAACAAGGTAAAGTGGATTGCTCTTATGATGGTTCTAGTTCTTACAATGTCCTGCTTAAGCGCCTGTGGTGGCGGCGATAGTGAAGACGCCGATACCGAGGACGTTCAAGACGGAACCGAAGGAACGGAAGGAACCGACGATACGGAAGGAACGACCGCTCCGGATGAATCAGGTGGAGAGTCGGCGGCACCGGAGGAAGAAGCTTCCAGCAAAGAGAAGTTGACTTTTGACGACTTGGGAGGCATGGAGATTTTGATTGGTGACTGGTGGACGGTTGAGGATGCGGAGATTACCAACGCATACCAAGAGGACACCGAGGCGTACAGGCAAGAGATTATGGAGCGTTACAACTTCAAAATGGACAGGAAGCCGGTAGCTTCTTGGGGCGACATGCCGGAAGTGTTTACGGCGTCCACGTTGAACAATGACCCGATAGCCGACATCGTCTACATTTACCAGACGCACGTGTCCAAACCGCTCCAAGCCGGACTATTCTATGACTTGGGTTCCTTGCAGGCATTTGACTTCTCGGAGGAGAAATGGAACAAGAAGGTAACGGACCTTATGTCGGTTGGCGACGGCGTCTACGGTATGCAGACGGAACAAGAGCCAAGGGGTGGAATCTTCTACAACCAAAGGCTTTTTGAAGAAGCGGGCATTCCGAGGGAAGAACCCTATGACCTACAGGCGAGTGGGGAATGGACGTGGGAGAAGTTTGCAGAGTATTGTAAGAAGTTGACGGTGGACCGTGATGGGGACGGCGTGACGGATACGTATGCGATGGCCAACTTCTCCAAAGACTACTACAAACTTTGCGTTGCTTCCAATGGTGCGTTGTTCGTTGGCAAGAATGAAGACGGTACGTACTTCAACGCGACGGACGATCCGAAGTTCATGGAGGGAATCCAATGGGGTACGCAATTCTTGATTGACAAGTACATTATGCCGAAACCGGAAGGCGCCAACTGGGATTGGTTCATCGCCGCATATCGTGACTGTGAAGTGGCCATGCAGATTGCGGAAGTATATCAGACGACCTACTGGTCCACGATGGAAGACCCGTATGGATTCGTATTGTTCCCGGCTGGACCGAATGGCAAGATGGTAACGTGTCCGATGGACAACATCATCGTCATACCGGCTTGTAAGTCGGCGGAAGAGGCGGAGAAGCTTGCGTTTGCTTATGACCAGTACACGGAATTGACGCCTGGTTATACGGTTGAGGATACTTGGAAGAACCATTACTACCCACAATTCACGGACACTAGGGCAGTAGACGAGACCCTTGCCTTGATGCGTGATCCTGAGAACCAAGTAATTGACTACTTGCCGTTGATCGTCGGTATGGACTATGGTGATTTTGCCTATTCCGTATATGCATTGGGTAAGACGGCCCAAGAGCAATTGGAAGAGATCAATCCGGTTTGGAACAAGTTGATTGACGACATGAATAAGAAGAGCGAAGGCTGATAATTAGCAAGTTGGCAACAAAACAACGTTACTTGACACCGAGAAATGCGCTATGCGTATTTCTCGGTGTTTCTCACATGCGCAAGGTATGCGCAAAGGCAAAGTGGAACAAGGCTTGTTTGGTTAGGGGGAAATATGACGTTTGAGGAGAGGGCGGAGGAATTGGTAAGGGCGATGTCCCTTGAGGAGAAGGTATTTCAGACATTACATTCGGCGCCGGCCATTAAGCGGTTGGGCGTAAAGTCTTATAATTATTGGAACGAGGCGTTGCACGGGGTGGCGCGTGCGGGAGTGGCGACCGTGTTTCCGCAGGCGATAGGGTTGGCGGCTTCTTTTGACGAGGATTTGTTGGAGGAGGTTGCGGATTGCATTGCGACGGAGGCCCGCGCCAAATTCAACATGCAGCAGCAATACGAGGATACGGACATATATAAGGGTTTGACGTTTTGGTCGCCCAACGTGAACATTTTCAGGGATCCGCGTTGGGGGAGGGGCCATGAGACTTATGGGGAAGACCCTTATTTGACGGCGCGCCTTGGCGTGCGCTTTATAAATGGATTACAGGGGAAGGACGAGCGGTATTTGAAGACGGCGGCTTGCGCCAAACATTTCGCCGTCCATTCGGGGCCGGAGGACGTGAGGCACAGCTTTGACGCAGTGGTTTCGGAGAGGGATCTTCGGGAGACGTATCTGCCCGCGTTCGAGGCGTGTGTGAAGGAGGCGGGGGTAGAGACGGTCATGGGGGCCTACAATCGAACCAACGGGGAGCCGTGTTGCGGCAGCCAACGCTTGTTGGCGGACATCCTGAGGGGAGAATGGGGTTTTGAGGGACACGTCGTATCAGACTGTTGGGCCATCAAGGATTTTCACGAAGGGCACATGGTTACGTCTACTCCCGTGGAATCCGTCTCCTTGGCGATGAACCATGGATGCGACCTCAATTGTGGCAACTTGAACGGCAACCTAATTAAGGCCGTAGACATGGGACTGGTCGATGAGGAGACGATAACGAGGGCGGTAATCCGCCTGTTCGTCACGAGGATGAAGTTGGGGCTGTTCGACGGGGACGAGGTTCCGTACCGCTCGATTCCCTATAGCGTGGTGGATTGTAAGGAGCATGAGGGATTCAATGAGCGGGTTGCCGAACGTTGCGTCGTCCTTCTTAAGAATGAGGGGGGCTTGCTTCCCCTTGATATGACTAAGTTGAAGACGATAGGGGTAATAGGGCCGAACGCCAACAGCCGCAAGGCGTTGGTGGGCAATTACGAGGGTACCGCTTCCGAGTACGTGACGGTTCTGGAAGGAATCAAGCGGTACGTGGGTGACGACGTAAGGGTGATGTATTCCGAAGGGTGTCACCTGTTCAAGGACAAGACGTCGGGGCTGGCCTTGGAGAACAATCGGATTGCGGAGGTAAAGGCCGTGGCGGACGCGTCCGACGTGGTTATCGCCTGCATGGGTCTGGATGCGGGTTTGGAAGGCGAGGAAGGGGACCAGGGCAACGAGTTTGCCAGTGGGGACAAACCGAACCTTGACTTGCCGGGCTTGCAGGAAGAGGTGCTTAAGACGTTGTACGAGTCTGGCAAGCCGGTCATCCTCGTATTGTTGTCGGGTAGTGCGTTGGCGGTGAACTGGGCGGACGAGAAGCTTCCGGCGATTGTTCAGGGGTGGTATCCGGGAGCGAGGGGCGGTGCGGCCATTGCCAACGTCCTTTTTGGGAAAGCCAATCCGGAAGGGAAGTTGCCCGTCACGTTCTACCGTACGACGGAGGAGTTGCCAGACTTCACGGATTATGGCATGAAGGGGCGCACGTACCGTTATATGGAAAAGGAGGCTCTCTATCCATTTGGATATGGGTTAAGCTATACGCGGTTCGACTTGGAAGACGTCGACGTGCAAGGGACGGTCGGACCCGAAGGTATGTTGACTTGCCGGGCGACGGTTACCAATACGGGAGGGCTTTATGGGGCGGAGACCGTTCAAGTATATGTGAAGGTGAAGGGCGTGGAAGACGCACCCAACTGGCAGTTGAAAGGGCTTGAGAAGGTTCGCCTTGCCCCGGGCGAGGGGACGGACGTGACAATACGGTTGTCAATGGAGGATTTGGGGTTGTACAATGAGGAAGGGGTAAAGGTACTGAACCAAGGAACGTACGAGGTATACGTCGGCACCTGCCAACCGGACGACAGGAGCGTCGCCCTTACGGGCAAAAAGCCATACGTCGCCGTAATGGAATATGCGGGAGACGAGAAAGTGAGGATGCGAGATGGACTATAATGAGTGTTGGCTCACCTACCACCCGATGGAAGGCGTCAAGGGGGTGGAGCCCCTGGACCGGGTTACCGTAATGGTGGAGGGCGCCATCGTGGACCGAGCGGTAGAGGAGTTGCAGAGGGGCTTTCGGGGCATTTTGGGGAGGGAACTGGAAGTGGAAAGGAAGCAGAACCTCTCCGGCGTACCTTCTGGAATCGTCTTGGCGTTGTTCGAGGGTGAAATGGCCAGCCGCCTTTCCTCCCTCTGCAGCTTGACGCAAGAAGGGTTCGTCATATTGACGTTGGACAACCAAATATACATAGTGGGATTGACGCAAGTGGGCGTATTGTATGGTGCGTTTGACTTCCTTAGACGGTTGCAGTTGGGGAATGACTTGCGCAACCTCTACGTCGTGGAGAATCCGATGATGGACATGCGGATGATGAACCATTGGGACAATATGGACGGCAGCATTGAACGGGGATATGCGGGACAATCCTTTTTCTTCGGCGACGACCGCATACTCGTACAGGAGAGGACGAAGGATTATGCAAGGTTGATGGCCTCCATCGGAGTCAACGCCGTGGTGATTAACAACGTCAACGTCAAGAACAAGGCGACGTGGCTCATAACGGACTTGTACATGGAAGATTTGGTGAAGGTGTATGAAATCTTTGAGAGTTATGGTATAAGCCTTTATTTAAGCGTGAATTTTGCCTCACCCATGGAATTGGGTGGGTTGTCGGTGGCAGACCCCTTGGACGAAGGGGTGCGTGGTTGGTGGCGGGATGCGGTGAAGAAGCTCTACGTCTACATGCCGAATTTCGGGGGATTCCTCGTGAAGGCCGATTCTGAATTTCGCCCCGGCCCGTTTACATACGACAGAACCCATGCGGACGGGGCCAACATGTTGGCCGGGGCGCTTGCGCCCTTTGGCGGCGTCCTCATTTGGCGTTGCTTCGTGTACAACTGTATGCAGGATTGGCGCGACGTGAAGACGGACCGCGCGCGGGCGGCGTTCGACAACTTTATTGGGCTTGACGGAAAATTTGACGAGAACGTGGTTCTGCAGATTAAGAACGGCCCGATGGACTTTCAGGTTCGCGAACCCGTGTCTCCGTTGTTGGGCGGGATGCGGGACACCAACCAGATTATGGAGGTTCAAATCGCCCAAGAATATACGGGTCAACAGAAGCACGTCTGTTATTTGGTGCCCATGTGGAAGGAGGCCCTCGACTTCAACACCTATGTGGGGGGTAAGAATACGACGGTCGGCGAGGTCGTGTCCGGACAGACCTTCGACCAAGTGAACTGTGGGTTGGCGGCCGTATCCAATACGGGTGACGATTACAATTGGACGGGCCACGACTTGGCCGCCGCCAACTTGTACGGGTATGGCAGGCTGGCTTGGAACCCGTCCCTGTCCGCCGAAGGGATAGCGAGGGAATGGATAGGGATGACGTACACGGGCAAGGCGGAAGTGGTGAACGTGATGTTGGACATTTTGATGGAATCCCGCAACACGTACGAGAAATACACTTCTCCTTTGGGCATTGGATGGATGGTCAATCCGGGGAGCCATTACGGACCCAACGTGGACGGTTACGAATATGACAATTGGGGTACGTACCACCGCGCCGACCATCTGGGGCTTGGGGTGGACCGTACCCCGAACGGGACCGGCTATACGAGGCAGTACCGGGGGCCGAACGCGTCCATGTACGAGTCATTGGAGACCTGTCCCGAAGAACTGCTGCTGTTCTTCCACCGAGTGCGCTACGATTACGTGTTGCGTACGGGAAAGACGTTGATTCAACACATATACGACACCCATTTCGAAGGCGTCGACTTGGTCAAACGCATGGTCGGGAAATGGGAGAAGCTGGAGGGACTGGTTCCCGACGACGTGTTCGAACGGGTGGCGGAACGGCTCGACATGCAGGTGGAGAGCGCCATCGAGTGGAGGGACCGGGTGAATACCTACTTCCACCGCATGTCGGGCATTGGCGATGAATTAGGGCGACGTATTTTTTAGCGCGAAGGCAAAGTGAGACTCGCCCTGCCCCATGACTGTGAGCTTGCTCACAGAGTCATGGGGCAGGGCGAGGCGAGCGTGCCCGCGTGCCGACGAACCGAGCGGAGCGAGGGTCGGCGGCTAAGCGGGTGAGCCCCGCAAGGTTCACGCGGGGCGTAGCCTGAGCGAGGGTGGACGGCGAGGGTCGGCGGCTAAGCGGGTGAGCCCCGCAAGGTTCACGCGGGGCGTAGCCTGAGCGAGGGCCTCACTCTTTACAAGACAAAAACAATCAGGAGGAAGACACATGAAAATGACGTTGCGATGGTACGGAACGGGACTAGACAGCGTAACGCTGAACCAAATCAGACAGATACCAGGCGTAAGCGGGGTAATCACCGCATTGCATGACATTCCGGCGGGGGAGGCTTGGAGTTGCGAAGACGTCCTAGCCCGTAAGGCAGAAGTAGAACAAGCCGGACTAGAGCTTGTGGGAATCGAGAGTGTCAACATACACGAAGACATCAAAATCGGATTGCCGACGAGGGACCAGTACATACAAAACTACCAAGAATCCCTTCGTAGCATAGGAAGGGCGGGAATCAAACTCGTATGTTACAACTTCATGCCCGTATTCGATTGGACGAGGACGGATTTGGCCCTGCCGCTACGAGACGGTTCCACGGCCTTGTCCTATGACGAATCCATCATCAAGGGCATCCGTCCCGAGACGATGTTCGAGCGGATGGAGAAGGAGAGTGGTGGATTCATCCTGCCCGGATGGGAACCCAACCGAAGGGAAGAGATAATGAGCCTGTTCCAACAATACGAGGGCGTGACGGAGGAGCAATTGTTGGCGAACCTAAAATACTTCCTAGACGCCATTATGCCGGTCTGCGAGGAGTATGGAATCAACATGGCGATACATCCGGACGACCCGCCGTGGAACGTGTTCGGCCTTCCCCGCATCGTAACCAGCGAAGAATCCCTAGTCAAGATTGCCGCCCTCAATGACAGCGTCCACAACGGGTTTACCCTTTGCACGGGGTCGTTGGGGAGCAATCGCAAGAACCATATACCGGACGTCATCCGCAATCCCGCCATAAGTGGGCGGATACATTTTGCCCACCTACGGAACATTAAGTTCGAGGGCGAGCGAGTCTTCCATGAGAGTTCACACCTGTCTTCCGACGGGGACCTGAACATGTACGACATAGTGAAAGCCCTAGTCGACGTAGGGTTTGACGGCGTCATACGTCCCGACCATGGAAGGATGATATGGGGGGAGGAGGCCAGACCCGGATATGGCTTGTACGACCGGGCCTTGGGCGTCGCATACCTGAACGGGTTGTGGGAGGCGATAGGTCGGGCGAAGCAATGACGCCACAAACACATAACATTTTATCTTGGTATCAACATACGGGAAGAAGGAACATATATGCTTGGGATAAAAGAGATGGCCGTTCATCTGCGCAATAATGTGGCGAAAAGCATACCAGATGATTATCCGATGGCCGCCGAGTTGATTGGCGGACTTGCCGAAGCGGACGCCAGAGCGGGGGTAAGAGCCTTTGCTTCCGCCATAGAGAGATTATTTCAACGCCCTGCACGACTATTTGATTGCGGGTGGTTGCAAATGGGAAACAAAGAATATTCAAAATGAATATGTGTTCACTTACCACTCAAAAGTGAAAAAGGCCAACGTGTTCTCAATTCGCATCGTGATGGATGGTAGCCTGGTAAAACTGAACTCAAAGCTGATTCGGGAACGCCATGATTTACTTATTGACGCCCCCGAGAGTATCAAGAACGCCGTTAAGAATGGAATGCAGAAGCCTTAACTTCGACCTTCCAATCACAACCGAGGTTGAACGTGAGTATATAAGACTGTGGCTTGCAAGAGAACTGGCGGAGTAAGCTTTTGCAGAACCTTTATAACGCCTTTGTGGACATTTTACATGAGAAATGTGTCCCCTTGGCGTTATTTTCATCGTTGTTAAAGTATAGAAGCCAATGGTGCGTACATAACGTGGGGGGAGGGATTGTCATGAAACACAAATATTTACTCAGGTGTATAAGCTTATGCCTAATGACCAGCTTAATTGTTGGGATGCTTGTTTCGACTTCGGTGACGGCAAGAGGGGCAGGAGCTGCGCAAAAGGAAGAGGGGGGTGGCAAGTCAGCCAAATTCTCCAAGGGGTTTGCCAAGCTTGCCAAGCCTACGTCCGTTCAGGTGACGGCGTTGAACGGCAAATCCGTCAAGGTGAGTTGGGGGAAAGTCAAAAATGCGGTGAAGTACGAAGTGAGCCGTTCCGAGAACAAGAACGGAAGATATGTAAGAGTAAAAAGAATTGCCGATAGGAAATATGTTGACAAGGGACTGAAAATGGGTGAGACCTATTACTATAAGGTGCGCGCCTATGCGGGTAATGGCAAAAAGAGAGTCTATGGAGGCTACTCAAAGTCTAAAGCGGTTACTACGCCATCCCGTAAAAAGAACGTGGTGCCGACGGAGGAACCATGGCCGACGGAGGAACCGTGGCCGACGGAGGAACCGTGGCCGTCGGAGGAACCGAGGCCGACGGACGAACCGAGGCCAACGGACGCACCCGTATCAAGCATACTTATGCAATACCCCATCGTGAGGTCCGATAGTTGGCCCGAGGGGGATGAGGTTCACGTTGGCGGTATGGAGGACTTGGGATTTACAAGTGCTGAAACGAGAGGCATATATGCCAATTTTGTCGAAATTATTAGGACCTATGACGACTTGCGCACGGTCAGCATGGAAGACTCCCAGATTGAGTGGGCTTGTAGTGGATATGACGAAGGTTCGTTTGAAGAGAAGGCGCTCGTCATTTTATCCATGGCCGTTGGGTATCCAGGCGAAGAGTTTGAGATTGGCCCCATTGTCAGAAAAGGTACGGAACTCAACATAAGTGTAGGGCAATTTTCCAATGGGGGGTCCGACTTGACGATTTCAGGAACGCGACGATACGTAATGGAAGTTGGTCAGGCAGACGTCGAGGGCGTCCGTCGTTTTACATGCTACGACCCGAGTAAGTCAATCATATCCCTCGGGGAAGAAGAAAATATCATGTCGGGCGAGTTGGCCATTAGACTGAACGGGCCATATAGAGGGTTGTCCCTTGGGGAAATGATACAGGGAGTGGATTTTGTCCGAGCAATGAAGTTAGTCGGGCCGGATAGGGGGCAGTTGGTTGATAAGGATGACGTGACAAGGACGGGAGAGGAGTATGTAGTACAATTATCGACGGATACGAAGGAAGCCGTTTTAGACGCCGTAGAACGGTTGCAAGACAATCCTTACTTGGCTTTTGCAGTGGAAATCAATGAATTTTTGTTCAAAGATGGTTACAGACATTGGCCAATGCCGCCGTATACGCCGACGCCAATGCCGCCGTATTTGCCAACGGAGACGCCAATGCCGACGCCGCCAACCAAATCCATCCCAACCTATCCCCTCTGGAGGTCCGACGATCGGCTCGAAGGGGATGAAATCCAAGTAAACCTTGTATGGGATTTGGGATTTAATATGAATGCCATGCATTCCAGTTGCGTGGCAGCCAGTTATGTGGAAGTTATTGCGTCATATGAAGATTTGTGCGCGTTAGGCGAGCAAGATGGCCATATGAAGTGGGCTTGCCGTGAATACGACGAGGACTCGTTTGAAGGGAAGGCACTCATCGTCCTATCCATATCTGTGCCCGACTCAGGCAAAGTGGTTAACGTAGGCTCCATCGTTAGAAATGGTGGGGAAATAAATATAAGTGCAAGTGCAACGAGCGGGCCGGGATATTTTGTTCCGGGAAAGTATCTGCATGTGATGGAAGTCAGTCGGGCGGACGTAGAAGGCGTCAATCGCTTTACGTGCTTCAACCCGGATTACTCAATAAGTCAGCTTCCCGAGTGTCCTCCAGAATTTTCGCCAACGCCGTCGCCAAGGCCGCCGTACACGCCAACGGCGACGCCAATGCCAACGCGAACGCCGCCGTACACGCCAACGGCGACGCCAATGCCAAGGCCGCCATATATGCCTCCCACGGGTGAATTTATGCCGGGAGAAATTATCGTAAAATTTTACGAACCATGTTCACAAACTGAGTTTGTGGAGTTGTTCCCGGAATTGGACGTATCGGAAGTGTCTTATCTATTGTCAGGGCCGTTTGGCATGGTGGATGATTGGGTTGGAATTAGTCTACATGTGAGATTGGCACAAAAGACGAGGGAAAGCGTCTTGGATGCCTGGGAAATTCTGAGTAACAGCCCCTTGGTAGAGTATGCCGTGCCAAATAGCATTGCCTATCCGACATATTAGGTAAAAGGTATGTTGCGAAACGCCGTCCCAACCGCAATAGTGGAGGGGGCGGCGTTTTTGGCGTGCACACATTATGATGCCACGGCCTGCTCCGCATTTCACGTTATCCGATGTGGGATAAATTATATATAGATTATTTACAAATTTACTGTTGATTATTGTGTCAGAATAAATTAGAATAAGACAGTAATAAGCATCGGTTAAAATACAAACCAAAACCACCACCCCGAAAATTTGCGAGGGGGAGAAGACGGGAGGATGAACGTGAGACTAACGGACCTAAGTCAAGGCGAATGGAAGGAAAAGGGCTACCGCTTGCCGCAGTACGACAGGCAGAAGGTGAAGGAGGCTACGGCCAAGAACCCCACCTGGGTACATTTTGGGGCGGGCAACATTTTTCGGGCCTTCGTTGCGGAGGAATTGCAGGAACTATTGGATAAAGGAAAATATGGGACGGGATTGGTCGTCTGCGAGGCGTTTGACCTTGAGATTATAGAGAAAGCCTATCGCCCCTATGACGGTATGAGTCTTTCAGTCATACTTAAGGCGGACGGCGGCATAGAGAAACACGTGGTCGGCAGCGTGGTGGAGTCCTTGGTGGCGGATCATTCTACGGCGGAAGATTACAATCGCCTAGAGCGGATATTTGCCAACCCGTCCTTGCAGATGGCAAGCTTTACCATTACGGAGAAGGGTTACGCCTTGCGGGACGACGAGGAGGGGTTCCTTGTGGGGCCGGGTCGGCAGACGAACGTCATGGGGAAGGTGGCGGAGCTCCTGTACACGCGTTACCGAGAGGGGGGTCACCCCATTGCAATGGTCAGCATGGACAACTGCTCCCACAACGGGGATAAGTTGAGGGCGTCCATCCTTGCGTTCGCCAATCGGTGGAGTGACGCCGGTTTGGTGGAGGAAGGATTCGTCGCCTATTTGAGCGACGAGGCGAAGGTTTCCTACCCGTTGACGATGATAGACAAGATTACGCCTAGGCCGGATGACGCGGTGAAGGCGATGTTGGTGCAGGATGGCTTTGAGGACGTGGAGTTGATTGTCACAAGCAAGAACACGTATACGGCGCCATTTGTCAACTCGGAGGAGACTGGCTATTTGGTGATTGAAGACGCGTTTCCCAACGGGAGGCCGCCCCTTCATGATACGAAGCTGCTGTTCACGGACAGGGAGACCGTGGACAAGGTGGAGAAGATGAAGGTGTGTACGTGCTTGAACCCGCTTCATACGGCGTTGGCGGTGTTTGGATGCTTATTGTCCCACCAAACCATCCATGAGGAAATGGAGGACGAGGGGTTGAGGGAGTTGGTCAAACGAATCGGCTACGTGGAAGGTATGCCGGTCGTCGTGAATCCCGACATACTGAACCCCAAGGATTTTTTGGACGCGGTGGTGGAGCTTCGGTTGCCCAACCCGTTCATGCCCGATTCGCCGTGGCGCATAGCGACGGACACTTCACAGAAGATTCCCATCCGTTTTGGTGAGACGGTTAAGGCTTACGTGGAACGTGAAGACCTTGACGTGAATGACTTAACCTACATCCCCCTCGCCATCGCCGCATGGTGCCGGTATTTGATGGGCGTAAATGATGCGGGCGAGGCGTACGAACCCAGCCCGGACCCTTTGTTGCCACATTTGACGGAATGCCTTACAGACGTTGCGTTAGGGAGCGGGGAGGCTCAGGTGGAAAGGGCGTTGCGGCCAATCTTAAGTGACAAGTCCATATTTGCCGTAGATTTGTACGAGGTCGGATTGGCGGACAAGGTGAAGCAGGCGTTTTTGTCCATGGTGGCGGGAAAAGGGGCCGTTCGAAAGACGTTGGACGCCTTCGTTGCACGTAAAGAGTAAAGGGGGATGACATGAAAAAGTTCTCATGGGTCGTGGTTCTTGTGGCAATCGTAGCAACGCTGAGCGTTTCGCAGAAGGACGTAATGTCTGCGAATGGGTCGGCAGGGGGAAGACGAGGGACGGGTGCGCTGCCAAGAGAGGGCAAGCCCCAATATACGGCGCTCGACGATAAGTGGAACCGGTCGGGCGAGTTGCCCGACGCCGTGGATTTGAGTGAGACGCAATATTTCCCCCCGATAGGGGATCAAGGGGCGGTTGGGTCGTGCGTCGCTTGGGCGACGACGTATTACCAATTTACATACCAAGTCGCGCAGATGAAGGAGTGGGACGCCAAGATAAAGAGGTACCAATTCTCGCCGAAGTGGACGTACAATTACATCAACAAGGGAGTGGACGGAGGAGCGCAAGAGGTTGACGCATATGCAATACTGCGTCACCACGGCGCCGCATCGTGGAACGAGTTTCCGTATGACGAGAATTATAGAGAATGGTCCCATGATACGGACGTAATGCGGAGGGCGCTTACGTATCGGGTTTCGGAAGTGACGTATGAAAGTTTTGCACCGGATGACGAGAAGACGCCCATCACGTCCAACAAATCCCCTTGTCTGGACCGCATGAAGCAGTTGTTGAATGATGGGAAGCCGTTGGTCGTCAGTTCTGACGTCGGCAACGCTCAGGGAAACACGTTCGGTGATTGGACGTTTAAAACGTCCGAGGCCGGTGAGGTTGCGGTGCGTCAATGGAATTGGACTCCGCTCAGGGAAGGCCACGCCGTTACCATCGTCGGTTATGACGACGACTTGTCTTATGACTTGAATGAGGATGGCTTCATACAGGAATTTGAGCAGGGGGCGTTTAAGGTTGCCAATTCGTGGGGGACCCGGTTCAAGAATGATGGCTTCGTCTGGGTGATGTATGACGCACTCAATGCGGAGTCGAACGCATCTAGGCTGAATGGGTATAGCCGCAACCCCATTTTTGAGCATTACGCCTATTACACCATCGAGGTAGAGGAATATGAGCCGCAAATGACGGCGGAAGTCACCCTGCACCAGAAGAACAGGAGCAAGGTTCGCATATCCTTGGCGGAGCATGACGGACAGGTGGTCAATGAGAACCGGTATGTGACCATGCTCAATTATGCCGGCGGCGACCATACGATTGGCAGTACCGCCTCCAGTAATACGGCCACATTCTATTTTGACTTTGGACCATTGCTGGATGCAGACTGGCGGACGAGGGATTGGTGCGTGGTGGTCGACGATAATGGCACGGATACGACGCAAACGAGGGTTTCCTCCGTCAAAATAGTAAGGGACGGGACGGAAGTGCTGTCACGGGCGTCTAACGAGTCGTTTTCCTCTGCCACAAGGATTATCAGTACCAGTGCGTCGAACACCATCAGTACGACCCAAGTGGCCGCCACGAAGAATTCCGCCATAAGGTCCGCGACCGAAATCGTGATGGGCGCGTGCGTGCCCGTCAATGTGACGGAGGAAGAGGAGGGGCGTTTCTACGCGTTTACCCCCACCTATAGTAGCGAGTACGTCATTGCCAGTTACTCGACCGGCCGAGTGAATCCCGTCGTCTACGTGCATGAAGGCGTATATGGTGAAACAGGCGGGGATGACGACGGGTCGGGGGGCAGGGACTTTCGCCTGCAGCAGCCCATGGTGGCTGGACAGACGTATTATATCGAGGCTTCGTCCTATTGGCCCGACAGTAGTTACACGTTCACCGTCTTGCCCGTTACCGGGGTGGACGTAACGGGAACCTTTCTCGACGCCAATTTTCTGGCCGCCGTACGCGAGGCGTTGGGGATACGGCAAAGGCCGATATTTGACTATGACGTTTCCGGGGTTGCCTCGCTGGACGTAAGGGGGAGGGGGATTGCCGACCTGTCCGGCATTGGATGGTTTGGCTCGCTGTCCTCCTTGGATTGTGGGGACAACCAGCTTACCGCGTTGGACGTTTCACACAACACGAAGTTAACCTTCCTCTCTTGTGTGAACAACAACATCCCTTCGATAGGGGCCATAATTGGTTGGCAGTTGGCTCCGGGCCTGGTGGCGGGTGGGACGTTCCTGTATGACGCAGAAGTCGTTCCGCCGGGCAACTTGCCTATAGCGGCGGGACCGTCGGGCAACCAAGGCTCGGTGGATTCGTCGGGTAAAAAGCCGGTCCGCAATGTGGGGTCAAAAAGGCTCTCCAGACCAAAAGGGTTGAAGTTGACGACCAAGCGCGCCGTATGGAAGGGCGTCAAGGGCAATAGTGGCTATACGTTGAAGCTTTATCAGGTTGGTAGGAAGAAGCCGATCAAGACGGCGTCGATAGGGAAGGGCAAGACCGCTTACAAAATCCCCAAGCGTCTGTTCCAGAAGGGACGGAAGTATCGGTTTACCTTGGTGGCGAAGGGTAAGGGTGAATATAAAAACTCAAAGCAGGCGAAGGGTGGCGTACTGAAAGTCAAAGCAACGTGAAATCCCTCAGAAACGCATGGTTTCAGGAGGTTCTTGGCAGATTCTAACAAGTTCGAGTTGGTATAAACCCTCTCGAAAATGTGAATGATATTTTTGTAGCTAATTCACATTTTTGGGAGGGTTTGCGTATGGCGCTTTACAAGGTTGAAATATGTGGGGTAAATACGGCGAAACTGCCGTTACTGAACAATACGGAAAAGGACGAGCTGTTCAAACGCATTCAGGAAGGCGACCAGACGGCGAGGGAGTTGTACATTAAGGGGAACCTTAGGTTGGTCCTTAGCATCATCCAACGTTTTTCGAACAGCAACGAGGACATAGACGACTTGTTTCAAATTGGCTGCATCGGCCTCATGAAGGCGATTGACAACTTTGACGTAACGCAAAACGTGAAGTTCAGCACGTATGCGGTTCCCATGATTATCGGGGAGATTCGCAGGTACTTAAGGGACAACAACAGCATAAGGGTGAGCCGCTCCCTTCGCGACACGGCGTACAAGGCCGTCTACGCCAGGGAGAACCTGACGAAGCGGAATGACAAGGAACCCACCGTCACGGAAATAGCCGCCGAGATTGGAATGACGAGGGAGGAGGTCGTCTACGCCCTGGACGCCATCCAAAGTCCGGTATCCCTCTATGAACCCGTTTACACGGAGGGTGGGGACTCCCTCTACATCATGGACCAGGTGAGCGACAAGAAGAACAAGGAAGAGAATTGGATTGAGAGAATCTCGTTGAAAGAGGCGATGGACAAACTCTCCGACAGGGAAAAGGGGATTATTGAATTGCGTTATTTTGAGGGGAAGACGCAAATGGAGGTGGCGGAGGAAATCCACATCTCCCAAGCCCAAGTCTCTCGGCTCGAAAAAAACGCCCTCAAAAATATGAAGAATTATCTGGCGGAACGCGAAGCCTAGCTTGCGCAAGGTTGAGAGGAAGCCGCGCGACATGGGATTGCCATGGGGTTATGTGACGATGACGGGGTCATAGATGTAGAAAAGGTCCTTTTTAACGTGTTTACAATGCCAGCCAAGGTTATAGGTTCGGTATGTGTGGGAGGGGTCTAGGAGGTCGCAACGCAAGAAGGTCTTGGTGAACTGTAATTCGGCTTGTTCTTTTTTATCTTTGACGGGCATCCCCGCCGCCACCAACAGGGCCACTTCGGGCGTTCGCTTGGGCGACTCGCCCATGTGGGAGTCGAGCCATTGTTCTTGTAACTGGTTGCCCGCCCCCAGTAACTCGTTTACTTTCGAGTAGATTGTGGTCATCACGTCTTCTTCCAATGCGTCGTTAATCTGTTCAAACAAATTTTTGTCGGCCGTGTCGGCAGCCTCCTTTATTTTTGGGATAAGCACTGAAGACAGTATATTCCAATTATTACCAAATGTCAATACGTTTTTTGCTGAACAGTAACGCACAAAATTCTTTGCGCGTGGGGGAAGGAACGATTTTAAAATACCTACATATTTTGTAAGGAGGGGGTCTGCCTTATGAGGTTGTTCGACATGCGCGCCAAAGAAGTAATCAATGTTTGCGATTGCCAAAGGTTGGGTTTTGTATGTGACGTAATCTTCGAGGAGTGTTCGGGGAAGATTACGCACATCGTGGTTCCCGGCCCCTGCAAGGTGTGGGGCATATGGGGGCGGGAAGAAGAATTCGTCATTCCTTTCTCCTGCATCTGTCAGATAGGGGATGACATTATCTTGGTCGAGGTCTGCGTCGAGGACGTCATCGTAAAATGTTGACGAGGCGGTCGGAATGTAAAACTTTCTTTACATTTTCCGTGCAATGATACCACGGACTGCTCCGCATTATAAAATTTTTTGGTTGATTTTCCCCTTGCCATGTTGTATACTTAAGACGATAATATCTATGTAGACGTTCATTGAGAGAAGCATGGCACAGTTTTCTTAAAAGGAGGGGAACGATATGGCTATAAACGGTGTACAAAACAATACGGCTGGTTATTATGAGAACATTTCAAGTGGTAATCGGATTAATCGTGCGGCGGACGACGCGGCGGGCCTGTCCATATCCGAACAGATGACGGGTCAGATTAATGGGTACAACAAGGGGACGGAGAACGCGGAAGCGGGTCGGGACCTCTTAAAGATTGCGGACGGAGCGCTGGGCAGCATAACGGATTCCCTTCAAAGGATTCGCGAGTTGAGCCTTCAGGCGACCAATATGACGTATTCGCAAGACGAGCGCGACATGATTCAGAATGAGATCAACCAGATAAAGGAATCGATTCAGGGAGTTGCGGAAGGTACGGAGTACAATACGAAGAAGTTGTTGGACGGCAGCATGGCGGACGACCAGTTGGTGACGCATCCACAGGGTGGCGGATTGTCGATTCAGATGGATTCCTCCACGTTGGAGACGTTGGGCATTGCGGACTATGACGTGTCTTCTGGCAAGTTTGACATTTCGGTGATTGACAACGCCCTGTCCATGGTGATGGAGAGCCGCGAGTCCATTGGAAGTGCGAGCAACGCGTTGGACCACACCATAGCCAACAACAATTACACGGCGGAGAATTTGACGGCGGCAAGAAGCCAGATTAAGGACGCCGACATTGCCGAGTCCATCTCGGAATTGAAGAAGAACCAAGTGATTGAGGAGTACCGGATGTTCTCGCAGAAGGAACAGCAGAACAGGGAAGAAGATTTCATTAAGAGGATGCTCTTGTAAAGGGTGCGTTTTGATATTTGCACAAAGGCAAGTTGAATGTTCCATTCCGACGCGCCTTATTCATGTTTGAAACGAGGACGGAAGATGAAGTGTCCATTTTGTGGAGAAGCGAACACGAGGGTAATGGATTCCAGACCTTCGGACGACAACGCCTCCATACGTCGTAGACGGCAGTGCGATACTTGCTCGAAGCGCTTTACGACGTATGAGAAGGTGGAGACGATTCCCCTCGTCGTCATCAAAAAGGATGAGAGCAGGGAACCGTACGACCGCACCAAGATAGAGGCCGGCGTCTTTCGTTCTTGTCACAAGCGCCCCATCTCCGTGAACCAGATGCAGGATTTGGTGGATGCGGTGGAAGCCACGGTGTTCAATCTGGAGGAGCGGGAGATTCCCAGCAACCGGATTGGCGAGTTGGTGATGGACGGGCTGAAGGGGCTTGACCCGGTGGCCTATGTGCGGTTTGCCTCGGTATACCGCGAGTTCAAGGACGCCGAGACATTTATGGAAGAGTTGAAGAAGTTTTTGGATGACTAATCTTGTAGTGGATTGTAAGCCATTAACAGCCATGTGAATTCAATTTTGCGCGAAGCCGCATGTTCAGGAACAGCCGGAACATGTGTGAGCAAATCATCAAGCTTGCTTGAATGATGCGAGTGCGCCCGCGAACCCGAGCAGGCTCGCGGAGCGGGCCGCGCAAGGTTTGGATGGTGGGGTTAATGGCTTTCGCCTTAACTGAAGAAAAGGAGAGTGGAGCGTATGGAATGGAGAAAAGTGAGGAAAAGAATTGGTTCCAGCCTGCTTGCGGTGCTTATGTTGGTGGTATCCCTGCCGACGCCGTCCGTTAAGGCGACGGGGAGCATGATTGGCGACTTCCCGTATACGTTGTCGAGGGACAGAACTGCGATACTGGGCAGGTACAGGGGTCCCGGCGGCGACGTCGTCATTCCCGACTCGATAGACGGTTACGAAGTCACTGAAATTGGCAAAGGGGCGTTTGGCGAGATTGAGAGTATTACGTCCGTCGTCATACCTGACAGCGTCGTCACCGTGGGAGATGAAGCGTTTATAAGATGCGTCAATATGAAGTCCATCCATTTCGGGGAGAAGGTGAAGACGATAGGGTGGGACGCGGTGGCGGAATGTACGGCGCTAACGGAAATCGTCATACCGGACGGCGTGCAATCCCTCTCTACCTCGGGCACGTTCCACGATTGTACCAATGTTACGAAACTAACGCTGGGAAATGGTATGATTGATATGGGGGGGTATAGCTTTCAGGGACTTCATAATTTGACGGAGTTGGTCATACCGGATGATTTCGCCCCCAGGTCGATTGGGCCGGGCCTGTTTTTTGATTGCTCCAATTTGGACTCCGTAACCATCGGAAAGGGTATCTACAAATTGCCTTCCCGCATGTTCGGCAATTGTGGCAAACTAAGGAACGTGACGTTCCTCAACCCCGAGACGACCATTCATGTGGGTACGGGCAATCCGTTTGCAAGCGGGGGTGCGTTTGAGGGTACTAATAACATCGCCAACATATTTGGATATCGAGGCTCCATGGCGGAAACGTTTGCCAACGACTATGGTTTTCAGTTTTCCCCGATTGACGAGCCCGTCCTCCTCCTCATCAACAAAAATGCGGAGCCGTTTGCGGGACTTCCCGTAACGGACGCGTCGGGAGTGGTGAAGCAGACGGATGAACACGGGGAGGTTCGTTTTCCGGAGGATGATTTTGACGAGGCGGCCTCATATGCGTATGTCGTCAACGCCGATGGAAACTCCTACGCCTTTGAGGTAAAAGGGCAGACGTATAAAAGGGTTGACTTTCGGACGCTCAAAGTGAATGTGGCTCAGGGCGGGGAACCCGTCGAGGGCGCAGCCGTCCGAATCAATACCTTGAACGGGACGCCCAAGCAGACGGGTGGGGACGGGAGTGCCGAATTCCTGTTGTTGAGGCAAGACGGCCTACAACACGTATTGACGATGGAAATGGACGGATTGGTCTTCCAAAGGAAGTTGGAAGACTACGAGTTACTGGTGGGCGAGGTCTTCCTGCATCTGGGCGACGGGGAGACGGCCGTTCCCACGATAAGCGGCAAGGTACTCCATGGTGCGAGCGGCATTGGCAACGTCGTCCTTACGGCGCAAAAGGAAGGGGGCAAGCCCCTGTACGCGCAGACCAAGGTGGACGGTTCCTATCGGTTCCTGTTGCCGAAGGACGAGGAAGGCGAGTATACGGTTGGCGTAGTGGAGACGGGGGATTATGACAGGGGCGTGATGACGGAGAGGAGCCGGTTCGCCGTCGCCGCTGGGAGTCAAAACGTAGACTTTGCGTTTGAGGACGGCGTTACGCTTCGGGGAACCGTAACCAATACGAAGTCCCTACCCTTGCCCAACGTGAAGCTTTATCTGGAAGAAGTGACGGAGTCCGACGGGGTGGACGCCCCCTTACATGGGGACGCAAAAATCAGAATCCGTTCAACCATGACGGACGAGGAAGGGCGTTACCAATTCACCGCACTGGAAAGTAAGGACTACAAACTCTCTTACGGTATAGCCAATCACATCTATACGGGCGGAGAAGCCATTACGCTTCAGGAAGATACAGTGAAGGACGTTCAGCTAACCGGTTACAGCGTGACGACGCCGCGCAACATTACATACGACGTCAGCGTCAAGAGTCCCGTTGAATTTGGCGAAAAGGGACGCGTGTCCGTGCGCTGTCAGAATAACGACGCCATCCCTTACGACAACCTCATTTTGGAGGTCAACGTGCCGGAGGGCGTGGTTATTGAAGATTCCATGCTGGGTCAGGGACAGGCTTACTCAGTCGAGGAACGCAAGATATCCATGGCCGTCAATCTGGGCGGCAAGGGGACGTTGGGTGGTAAGGACTCCGCCGTGTTCGGCTTCATGTACCAATTGGAGGACGGGTACCCCAAAGACAAGGTGGTGTTTACGGCGTTTGCCAGGGAGGAGGCGGCCCGCGTCGCCCCCATTGAGACGTTTGAGAAGGCGGACCTTGACTGGAGCCGTACGGACGAGAAGAATACGGTCGTGCGCGGCGCGAGCAGTCCCTTGTGGAAATGGTCCGAATTGTCCAGGCTGACGACTACGGTAACGGACGAGGCGAAGGTATGGGACGGGCAGAACGCAAGGAATTTCAACATGTATGCGGACGGTTCCAATATAACGAAGGATTATGCGACGTGGAAGTTCCAGACTAATTTGGGCAATGAATACAGGAGGTTCCGCTCGGAGTTTGCCAAACCAGACAAGGATTACAGGTTCTCACACATACTGAGCCAGAATTACGCCGCATACTCAGGCAGTGGTGCGGTATTCCCCATCAACGACGAGGTGTTCCTGTTCGTCTATCCCAAGGGAACCGCGATAAATGATGGTACGGCCGGCCAATACCTGGCCTTTTGGGGCAGCACGCAGTACGACAAATATGGCAAGGACGGCAAGTTCATGGGCGTGGCGGGCAACAAGGCCATCTGGTACAAGAGTACGGGCATCATACCCGCCCTGCAACACACGGATTACTGGGTGTTGGACGGAACCAAGAACCGCGTTGGCGAGATTATGGACGCGCATCCGGAGGCCGACGAGTTCGTCATCGACGTGTTTGCTTCCGACTTCAACCAGGGCGGCGGTATGGATCGGTTCGACTTGGTCTTCACCGACTCGGAGATACCGAGTTTGGAAGGAACCAACTTCATGCCGTACGTGGATTTCGTGGGGATGGGACACGCCGACTTGTTTCAACCCATGTTGACGGGTGACGAGTGCGTCACGTTGGATTTCGCCAAGAACAGCTTGTACGAAATGAACGGGCAGTCCATGAAGGGGTCGGACGTGACCATCTACAGCTTGGATACGGGGGATGCGGCCGTCGCCCCATTTTTCACGGAGGGCGTCTATAGCGGGAAGGGAACCCTTCTGCCGCCCGTCCCCGGCAACTATGCGTTCATTGCGGAATGTCGCAAAGGAGGCGCCGTCCAGTATTCCAACATACACGTCGTAGAGGTGCTGGAGGATTTGGGCGAATCGCCCCTCAAACTGACGAGTGCGACGTTGGAAGGCAAGACGGAGTATGGGGACAGACCGTTCGTCTCAGCATATACGATGTATGGGTGGCATTCAAAGAATGTGGCAAGCGTGGCGACGACCTTCAACGAGGAATTGAGGCAGGACGACGAGGTGTACTATAGAATGGCGGGCGTGGCCGAATCCTTTCTGGCGAATGGGGATTTGAAGGCCGTCCTTCCGCTCATTGACCTCAAGACCAAATACGTTTCGGTCGTCGTCATGCGGGACGGCCGCGAGATATTCAACCAAATCATCGGACGCATTTATATTGGCGTCGACCCGAGTGGGTACGTGTACGACGCGCACACGGGCCGACGGATTGAGGGTGCGGTTACGACCTGTTACGTGCTGAACGGGCAGGGGGAATGGGAAGTGTGGAATGCGGAGGACTGCGGCCAAGTGAATCCGCTTATGACCAATGAGGAAGGCAGGTATGCGTGGGACGTTCCCGACGGCGTATACAAAGTCACGGTTGGCAAGGAAGGATATCGGGATTACGACACGCTGTACGACGAGCGCTACGCCTTTGACGTGGGCAAGGAAAGCTCCATCGTCATCCCACCCCCGCGCCTTGACATTGACATGGGCATCGTCAACATCCAGCAGCCCAGGATAACGGGCGGTTTTGTGGAGGACGGCGGGACCGTCTCCCCGCAAGACGCCGTCTACTTCCGGTTCAACAAGGCGATGGACGCGGAATCGCTGGCGGAAGAGGTGGTTCTGGAAATGGACGGGAATCCCGTCGAGGTCGAGGTCGGATTCAACTCGGTACAGGACGTTTTGACGCTGACGCCGAGGGCGGCGTTGCAGGAAGGCGACTATACCGTTCGTTTTGGCGGCGGTGCGTGGGATTACGTCAAGGAACAAAAGATGGATGCGACGACCCATGCGTTCACGGTATCCGAGGAGGCACCAACGACGCACGAGGCGCTCCGGTTTGAAAGCCCCGACGTGGACGTGGATTCCGGGAGTGAAATCGTGGTGGCGTTCAACCAAGAAGTTCGTCTGTCGGAGAAGCCCGACTTGATCGAAGGCTTGGACGAGGGGGACAATCCATACGCTTCGCTGACTTCCGTTGAAAATGGTGAGGCAATCGCCGTCTCGTTGGCCGTGGGCGAGGATGGGGCGAGCGTGCGGGTGAGGCCGTTTGCCGAGTTGGCGACGTCTTCAGAGTACGTTCTGACGCTGTCCCATATCGAGAGCGTGGAGGGGTTGCCACTGCAATCCAAGCAACTCACCGTACGAACGACGGCCAAGGCCACGGTGCCGACGGCCAACGTCAATAGCGGCGACGTTCCCCAAGGAACGTTGATCACGTTGTCAACCGCGACCGATGGCGCAACCATTCGGTATACGGCGGACGGTACGGAACCAAACGGGAATAGCGCCATATATGACGCCCCGATTATGATTATGGAGAGTGCGATAATCAAGGCGGCCACTTTCAAAGCGGGAATGTCACAGAGCGGCACGGAAGTGTTCATCTATACTATTGGGGCGGCAGGGGAAGTGACGACAAGCCCGCCGCCGGAGGGGACGACGAGCCCGCCGCCAAAGGGAACGACAAGCCCGCCGCCGAAGGGGACGACGAGTCCGCCACCGAAGGGAACGACGAGTCCGCCACCGAAGGGGACGACGAGTCCACCACCGAAGGGAACGACAAGCCCACCACCGGAGGGGACGACGAGTCCGCCGCCGGAGGGAACGGTAAGTCCGCCACCGAAGGAGACGACGAGTCCGCCGCCGAAGGGAACGGCAAGCCCGCCACCGAAGGGGACGGCAAGCCCACCGCCGAAGGGAACGGCAAGCCCGCCGCCGAAGGGAACGACGAGTCCGCCGCCGGCAGGTATCAAGAGTCCTTCACCAAGCCTGGCGCCGTTGGCAAGTCCATCCATTCCAGACAATCCGTCTACGGCGATTGAGCCCAAAACGGTGTGGAAACTGGGTAGACCGACGTCGTTAAAGGTTAGGAAGAAGAAGGCGAAGTTGGTGGCTACATGGAAGAAGGTCGGCAAGGCGAGTGGTTACCAAATCATGGTGGCGGAGAATAAGAAATTTACCAAAGCCAAAAAGAGCCAGACAATAGTGAAGGATACGGTTGCCAAGCCTACCCGATTTGCATTCAAGGGATTGAGGCGGGGGAAGGCGTACTATGTCAGGGTGCGTGCATACGGCTTCGAAGGGCAACGGAAACGATATGGCAAATGGACGAAGGCGGTTAAAGTCAAGTTAAGATAAAAAATCGAATGGGACGATAGGGGCGGGAGGTCTAATGTTTGATGGACTCCCGTCCCTTTTTGTGCAGAGCTTGCGCAAAGGTAAAGTGAGTTTGTAATGTGACTATCTGCATCTGTTGTGTGATTCGTTTTGTTACAACAGAGATGAGGCAGGTGGGGTGATGGAATTAGTGAGCAATTGGTGATATTTTCGATATTTTTTGCGGACAGGGATTGACGGATGTATGTACTTGTGGTAAAATGTTCTATATCTCGAGTTTGACAGAACATATGTTCAAAACAGGCCCGCAACAAGCCTGCCAACTAGGTTTGCGGGCCATACGTTTTGATATATAGTTGTAGTGTA